>AUXO014771590.1_pt1 | contig 14212 bp, 15 predicted proteins | sample 768731 | NCBI WGS metagenome assembly AUXO01 (sample SAMN02715735, study PRJNA202380) | gut metagenome | biome: sheep rumen | host: Ovis aries | place: New Zealand: Palmerston North | reverse complement strand
TTCAATTCTTCAATTGGTAGCATTTTTATATAATGACTGTTCATCCAATTCAATTTATCGTATTCAAAAATTGAATTAGACGATGAAATTTCACCAATTCTAAAATCTTGAGCAATTTCATCAACAGTTTTAATCTCTTGACCGTCAGAAGGTGACCATCCTAAAAGTGCAACAAAGTTAATCAACGCATTTGTTAAATAACCTTTTTCAACAAATTCAGAAACTGCAGTTGCACCATGACGTTTTGAGAGCTTGCTTCTGTCAGGAGCAAGAATCATACCTAAATGTCCAAATCTTGGAACTTCTGCACCTAAAGCTTCGAATATCAAAATTTGTTTGAATGTGTTAGAAATATGATCTTCACCTCTTATTACGTGTGAAATTTTCATCAACATATCATCAATTACAACTGCAAAGTTGTAAGTTGGCGCTCCGTTTGATTTCATAATAACAAAGTCACCCAAAAGATTTGTATCAACATGCAAATCACCTTTTACAAGGTCATCAAAATGTAACATTGAAGAATCATGAAAAGCCTTTTGAGCTTTTGCAATATTAAATCTTATTGCAGGTTTTCTGCCTTCGGCTCTCAATTTTGCTTTTTCTTCTTCAGTCAAATTTTCGCATTTTTTAGAATAAACATAAGGCTTTTTGTTTTGTTGAGCCAATTCTTTTTCAGCTTCCAATTCTTCTGGAGTACAAAAGCATTCATAAGCAAACCCTGAATCCAAAAGCTGTTGAACATATTTAGGATAAATATCAAATCTTTCTGACTGAGTATAAGGGCCATAAGGACCGCCTACATCAGGACCTTCATCCCAATTTAAGCCTAATGCTTTCAAACTGTCAAAAATGTTGTCTATATATGCCTGACTTGTTCTTTCGGCATCAGTATCTTCAATTCTTAAAACAAATTTTCCGTTATTTTTCTTCGCAAATAAATAGTTAAACAGTGCTGTTCTAGCAGTACCAACGTGTAAATTCCCGCTTGGTGACGGAGCAATTCTAACTCGAACTTCTGTCATATTATTTCCTTCCTATGTTATTATATTTCAGCACAAAAAGGATATCACGCACAAAATTTATTTTCAAGTTAAGATATTTATATAGTTTGACTATGATACATATTGTTCTAAAATGGTATTATGAAGAAAGCTTTATTCTTAGTGTTATTTTTAATAACAATACCCCACTGTGCGTTTTCGGCTCCTAAAAAAATGGTTCCTGAAACATCAGGCGGAAAATTAAAGCTGCAAAATATTTTTATATACGCTATTCCTGATGATAACAGCACTATAATTGAACAAGAAGAAAAAGATGCTCCTGAAGATGCTTATATAAACCCTTCTCAATTCAAAAAAAAGGAAAAAGAAATTGTATTAGAGCAAGAACCCTGTGAAGATGAAGTGGTCTTAAGTGCAACAACATTAAAGGGATATACTCAATACATAGAAGATGCAAATACAATACATCTTAAAGATGATAACGATGAATTCGTCTTAAATATAAAAACACCTCAAAAAATTGCATCAACACAAAGTCTAAATTTTGGAGTTCCAACAGCCAAACCTACTCTAAAATACATTAATGAAGAATATCTTATAGCTCCAAACAGTATAAATGCATCATCTAAAGTTGGTAATTTTACTATAGGTGCACAATATAATAATGAAGTAGATAACATAGCAATGCTTGAAGCTGAAACAGGATTATTTACAAAGTACGAAAGAAAGAAATTTGCACTAAGCTCATCAATTACAAAATCATTAAACACAACCTATGCGCAAGATTACAATACAATATCAATTACACCTGAATTTAAACTCAATAATTATATGTCACTAAAAAACGTACTTAGTGCAGATGTAACAAGAAGAAGACAATCTTCCAAATTTATATTTTCCGTAAATCCTTTTGGACCAAAAGATGACAGAATGTTTTTTGAGTTCGGAGCAAAACAAACATATAACGCAGAAACAGAAGATACGTCTACACAATTCAGTTTTTCAACTCAATTCAAATTGTAAAATTTTAAAAATAATATTGTCCAAACAATTAATTTTGTTTATAATCTTAGCAAGAGGTATTATGTCTGAAAACGCTGAAATAAACCAAGAAGAAAACATTGATCACAAGAACAAAACAAAAACAGGATTTTATTATTCATTTTTGACTATAGTTTTGCTGTTTTGTCTTATTCAAATTGGTTTCGGTGCAATATTAAATATTTCTAAAACAATAGCATATAGAGCAAAAATATCTACCTTAACAAAAATCAGAGATACTGCAGAAGCTCGGAATCAGGATTTAAAACAAAATATAAAATACTTTTCTTCAATGCCAAATCTTGAAGGCATAGCAAGAAACAATCTAAAAATGGCAGGAGAAGATGAAGTTTTAATACTGATTAATCAACCGCAACAAACAACTCAAAAAACTAAAAAATCGAAAAAACATAACAAAAAGAAATAATTATGCAAGAAACTTTAGATCTGATAAAACAAGCATTTGAATTAAAGTCACAAAACTGTTATAAGCAGGCTATTGAACTGCTATATAAAGCTTTGGAAATTGAAAGCGATAATATAGAAATACTGTATCAACTTGGTGAATTATATTTTCTTTTAAATAATTTTCCGAGAGCACTACATTATATAGAAAAAGTTTTATCAATTAATGAAAACCATATTGAAACACTACAATTAGCATTAAAAATTTACTCTTTTTCGAGCGATTTGGAAAAAGCATTTAGTATTGCCGAAAAAATATATAAAATTAAACAAGATAAAGAAAATTTAATCAATTTAATTAGGCTTTTATCCCAAAAAGGTGATGTTGAAAAGATAAAAGATTATGACATATCGGAACAAAAAGATGACAAAGTATTATACCAAATAGCAAAAGCATATTACGACAACAGACTTCAAGAAAAAGCTCAAACTAAACTTGAACAAGTTTTAGATATTAATCCTGAAAATGAAGATGCTCTTGTATTACTTGGAAAAATATATTTTGATAAAAGTGAATTTGAAAAATCAAAACAAATTTTTAATTCTTTCTCAACAACTACAGAAAATCCTGAAATATTAAATTATCTCGGACTTTTTGCATTAGAAGATTTAAAATTTATTGAAGCCATAAAACTTTTCTCAAAAGCTTCAAACAAAGATAAAAATAATGCTATATACATATATAATTTAGCAAATGCATATTTTTACAACGGCTGGATAAAAGAAGCTGCCACATCATATCTTCAAGCAATAAGATTAGAGCCTGAAAATAACGGCTATAGATACTCGCTTGCTTATATGTATTTTGAACAAAAAAGTTTTGACAAAGCACAAAATGAAATCGATTATATACTTGAAAACAATCCAAATTATGCTCCTGCTCATGTTATAAATGCTTTACTCAAGTTTGAAAAAAAAGATTATTTAGGTGCTAAAAATGAACTCGAAACAAATATAAAAAATAACAATAATGATAATTTTACGCTTGTTTCACTTGCAAAAGTTTATACCGAACTTTCTATGTTTGACAAAGCTGAAAAAGCCATAACAGAAGTAATCGCAAGAACTCCTAACAGCCTTAATTATAAATGCCAAATGGCAGAAATTCTAATTGCAGAAAAAAAATATGATGAAGCTATAAATATAATAGAAAAAGTACTAAAAGATAATGAAAACTACATATCAGCATACGTCATAGGTGCAAGGGCAGCTTTTGAAAAGGGGGATTTAGAAAAAACAAAAGATTACGCCCAAAACGCTATTTCATTAGATATGAATTTTTCAGGTGGGTATTATTATCTCGGGCTTGTAAGATTTGAAGAAAAAGACTATGACGAAGCAATAGAATGCATAAAAAGAGCAATTATATATGATGTAGAAAATCCTATATATTATGCAAAAATGAGTGAAATCTATCAAGCAAAAGAAGATTACAAAACGGCTCTTGACTATATGAAAGAAGCTGAAAGCATTTCAGGTGCAACTGAATACAGGGTTGAATATCAAAGACTTGCATCTATAAACAGAAAAAATAAAATTTGACGAAAAAATTAAAATAATTATAATATTACTACAAGAGTAATATTATGGGAGAGAATATTTTGGATTGGAAAAGATTAAAAAATGTATTATTAGTAACAGCACTTATTTTTGCTATACAGCTTCCTACATTAGCAGCTAAAAAGCAAGAAGAGCTTATTGAGATGCCCAAAAATTACCCCGACAAATACACATCTCAATATGTTAAACAAATTACATCAATATACAAACCTACAGGTAAAGAAGAAATAATTTATGTCGCTTTGGATATGCTCAAAGGAACAAATGGCGAATTTTCACGTAATGCAATCTTAGGAAATAACTTATCTGGTAGACCTATAAAAATTGAATTTAAGGATTTAGGCACAATAAATCCTGATTATGCAAATTTTGATGCACTTGGTTGGAAAAAGAATAAACAATTATACATATATATTAATCCAAGACATAAAGATGCACCTCCTGGGGCTTTAGCTGCATTATTATCACATGAAGCTTTGCATCAAGACGAATACAACTCTTTAGCTGAAGAAACATATGCTTGGACAATGGAAGCCGCAGTATGGTATGAAATACGCAAATTATACCCTGATAGCAACGATGAGCTGCATCCTCTTGTTGTCAGAGAAAACACACTAAGAAAACTATTTATACGTGGCGGATATTCTGATAAATATATAAAGAAAACAGTTATATCAAATGAAGGCTATAAAAATCTTCCGTCAACTTCACCAGGATTTGAAAGCTTATAGCTCGTATTTTTTAAAATTGATTTCATATTTTAATATTCTACAAATCTCTATTAGCTCATTTACTTTTAATGTACCTTTAAGTAATTTTGCTGATAGAGTTTGCTGATAATATTTTTTACCTTTTTCTGAAAGCATTTGTGCAAGTCTGGTAATTGTAATGTTCTCTTTCATCAAAAGTGTTTTTACAATTTCATTTGCATTTGTGTATTTCATAAAATACATTATATATTTTTTTAAGTTAAAAGGTTGACAAATATTTATATATACACTATTATAGTTGTAAGTACATAATTTTTAATGTAACTTTATTAAGATATTTTAAGCATATTGAATTGTTTTTAAGATTATAAAAATACATTTACCTTAATAAACTAAATAAACAAAAATCAAAGTAACAATTCTTTGGGGGAATTTTGCTCCCCCATTCTTCTTATACAATACACCTACTAAAAAAGTATATTGATTATACAAATTTATTGATGTTAAATATTTTTATGAAGAAAAATAATATTATCATAATCATTTTTATAATTTCAGCTTTGATTACATTAAACAAACTTATACTTAATGTTGACAATGTAGAGATTTCTGACACTGATGATATGATTGATTATACACAACTTTCTTCACAAAGGCTTTTTGACACAACTTGGAAAACAATTCGCGACAATTATTATGATTCAAACTTAAACACCCAGAATTGGTACAGATGGCGAGATCACTACAGAGGTAAAATTAAAAACGAAGCAGATGCAAAAGTTGCAATAGATACGATGTTGGCAAGCCTAGATGATCCATATTCAAGGTTTATGGATAAATCGGAATATTCTGAACAAAACAATTCTATTAATTCAAAAATTACGGGGATAGGCGTAAATATCTCATCTGTGGCAGGCAAAATTCACATTGTAAATGTCATGGAAGGTACACCGGCGCAATTCGCAAATTTATTGCCTGATGACATAATATTTTCAATTGACGGCAAAGAAGTTAACGGTTTATCTTTATCTGAAGTTGCAAAACTTGTAAAAGGTCCTGAAAATACCTTTGTTAATATAACTATACTTAGAAACAACAATAAACTTACGAAAAGAATAATCAGAAAAGAAATCAAGATAAGAACCGTCAAAAGTTCTGTTGTTGACAGAAATATTGGTTATATACAAATCTCCAGCTTTATAGGATCTTCAACGCCCAATGAATTTTTAGAAGCCTTAGAAAAAACAAAAGACACGCAAGGACTAATACTTGACTTGCGTGGCAATACCGGAGGATTGCTACCTAATGCTGTATTTATAGCAAATCTGTTTATACCAACGGGCAAAATTGTAAGTATTGTTGGAAGAAACGGTAGTAAGTACGATATTAACGCACAAGACACTGAATATCTTATAGAAAAACCTACTGTTGTATTAATTGACGGAGGCTCAGCAAGTGCCAGCGAAATTCTGTCAGGAGCACTCAAGGATTATAATAAAGCTAAACTATTAGGAACAACGACTTATGGGAAAGGTATGGTACAAAAAATTATCCCTATGCCTAACGAAACAGGCTTAAATATCACAGTAGCCAAATATCTAACTCCAAAAGGTACTGATATCAATAAAAAAGGAATTAATCCGGATATTGAGGTAAAACTTAATATTAAGGACGTTAAGAACAATAAAGATCCGCAACTACAAGCTGCAAAAAATATCATACAAAAAATGCTTATTAGCAATAACATTCCGTCAAAAATATAAATTATATCTTTACAACCTTATGCAATCCATGCGGTTTATCGACATTTCTACCAAGTTTCTTTGCAATTTCCAATGCTAATAATTGAATTATTACAACTATGCAAAAAGACTTAACTATAGAACTTTCGCAAGAAATATCAATGTTAAATCTAGATTTAATTTTTTCGTTTGAACAACCGATAATGCAAATTGGCGGATTATATTCTTCTTTTATTTTGTTTAAATTTTTTATGGCAGTATAATTCATTTCCGAAATAGAAATATATATCAATGCCTGTTTACTATTCAAAACCGCTACATGCCCGTGCATAAATTCGCCTAAAATGCTTGAATAAACGTTTATATAAGATGTTTCTTTGATCTTTAAAGCAGCTTCCTTAGCAATTGCATAAGATATTCCATCGGCAGCAACAACGATATTCTTATATTTTGACAAAAATGCTGCAGCTTTTTTAATTTTTGGATAAAGTTTGTAAGTTTCTTCTACAAAATTTGATAAAGTTTTTAATTCATCAATATAATGAGAGATATCAATTCCTTTGTGTGCAGCATATTTTAGAACAAGCAACGTACAGCAAAGCATTTGAGTTGTTAAAGATTTAGTAGCAGCAATGCTTTTTTCTTCTCCGGCATGACAGTCAATTTGAAAATCTGAGCCCTCCCATATTGATGACCCCTTTTTGTTAGTAATACAAAGAGTCCGCATTCCAAGTTCTTTTGCTTTTTGAAGCGCAGAATTTGTATCCGAGGTTTCACCTGATTGAGTTATAAATACGTACAGTATAGAACTTTCATGCGGGACTGTTGATTTTAGCAAAAATTCGCTTGAATAAATAGCCCTTGCTTCAATGTTAGCAACATTTCCGAACAAATCTGCAGCATATCTTGCACAATGGTAGGAAGAACCGCTTGCAACCAAAACGACTTTTTCTATATCTGTCGGAATATCAAATAAAATATAATTATTGTCATTTACATGTGTACACAAAAGATTATCAAGAACATTACTCTGTTCAAGTATCTCTGTTTCCATACTGTATTTTTTATTTTGTTTAAAAAATAACATATTAACAATATGAGATTCTTCGGTTTATACGTCATTCTGAGCGCAGCGAAGAATCTCATAAAATCTGCCTCAGAATGACATAAAATTAACCCAATATTTCTTTCAGAATATCGTTAACCGATTTTGGATTAGCTCTGCCTTTGGTCTCTTTCATTACTTGTCCTACAAAGAATCCCAAAAGTTGAACTTTTCCGCCTCTATAAGCTTCGACTTGCTGAGGATTTGCATCCACTACTTTTTGTACAATTTCTTTTATTGCACCTTCATCAGAGATTTGACTTAATCCTCTGTCTTCTACAATCTTAGAAGCTTTTGTTCCGTCTTTCATCATATCAATAATAATTTGTTTACCGATATTATTGGAAATCGTGTTCTTTTCAATTAATGCAATCAATTCCGCAAGATTTTCAGGAGTCAATTTTGTATCAGAAATTTCTAATTTTTCTTCTTTCAAATATGCAGCAATTTCACCCATAATAAAGTTTACAGCAATTTTTGGAGATGCACCCAATTCAAGAACTTTATCAAAGAATAATGCTAATCCCATTTGTTCAACAATAACTGATGCATCATATTCGCTCAAGCCTAGAGACATATATCTTTCACGTTTTTGTTGAGGCAATTCAGGCATTTTATCTTTAATTTGTTGTACCCATTCTCTTGAAATTTTTAAAGGCATTAAATCCGGTTCAGGGAAATATCTGTAATCGTGAGCATCTTCTTTACCTCTCATAGATTTTGTTTCTCTTGAGTTGTCGTCCCACAATCTTGTTTCCTGAACAACTTCGCCGCCATCTTCAACAATTTCAATTTGTCTGTCAATTTCGTATTCTATAGCTCTTTGCAAAGCTGAAAAACTATTTACATTTTTAATTTCAGCACGAGTACCAAAAGTTTTAGAACCTTTCGGCATAATAGAAATATTTGCATCACATCTCATAGAGCCTTCTTCAAGGTTACCGTCGCAAACACCTATATAGCGAACAATATTTCTCAATTCTTCCATATAATTACGAGCTTCTTCAGAACTTCTCATATCAGGTTCTGATACAATTTCCAAAAGCGGAGTACCGGCTCTGTTCAAGTCTACAAGAGAATAACTTGATCCTGCAATTCCATCAGCACCTGCGTGAACGAGTTTTCCTGCATCTTCTTCCAAATGCGCACGTGTGATACCAATTCTCTTACCTTTAATATCAAGATATCCATTAACACAAATCGGTTCATCATATTGAGAAATTTGATATCCTTTCGGAAGATCCGGATAAAAATATTGTTTTCTGTCAAATTTACATCTTTCAGGAATTTCGCAATTTAAAGCCAAACCTGTCAATATACCCATATTAACAACTTCTTTATTAAGAACCGGCAAAACCCCGGGCATTCCTAAAGTAATAGGGCTAGTTTCAGTATTAGGCTCATGTCCGAATTCATTTCCATCCGGTGCAAATATTTTTGATTTGGTTTTTAACTGTGCATGAACTTCCAAACCGATTACTACTTCATATTTATCTCTTAAATCTTCCATAAATTATCTCTCCGGTTTTTGAGATTCTTCGGCTCATACGTCATTCTGAGCGTAGCGAAGAATCTCAAAATTTTATCGCCTCAGAATGACAATAACACTATATTATTCTACCACAAACATTTTCATCAAATCAACAAGTGCCCTATGCATTTTTACATTGTGAACACGAATATAATCGACATTTCTTTCAATAGCTAGCGCATTTATTGCTGTTGTATAAATATCACGTTCTGCTATGTCTTCAATTTGTAAAAAACTTTTTCTCGAAACACCCAACATCACAGGATATCCAAGACTCTTAAACTCCTCAATTCTCTTAATTATCTCAAAATTATTTTCACGAGTTTTTCCAAAACCAATACCCGGATCTACAATTATATTTTCAATACCTTTAGATTTTGCATAATCACATTTCTTTTTTAAATTCAAATATATTTCTTCAATTACATCCTCATATTTTGGAGAATCCTGCATATTTTCAGGTGTACCTTTTGAATGCTGAATAACCACAGGACAATTATATTTTGCAATGATATTAACCATATCTTTGTCATAATCAAAACCCGACACATCATTAATCATATATGCTCCAGCTTGTAAACATTTTTCTGCAACTTTTGCACTGCGTGTATCTATACTTAATTTAATTTTATCTTTTGCAAATTCAATAATTGGTATAAGCTTCTTTAATTGTTCATCATCAGAAACAGGAGAAGAATAAGGCTTTGTTGATTCTGCACCAATATCTATAATATTTGCACCATCTTTTATCATTTTTTCAAGATGATTTTTAGCACTTTCAAAATCGTTGAACATTCCTCCGTCAGAAAAAGAATTGTCAGTAAGGTTTAATATTCCAACAAGTTTACACCTCTCACCCTGCTCTTTTTTACAACTTGCAAAAGTAAGCACCTTTTCCCCAAGTTCCTTAAGTCCGAACGGTTGAAGTTTTAACTTTTCCGCAACTTTTTTTATCTCAGAAATACTACCACCCAAAATACAATTGGAAATTTCGGCTTTCCCTGTGATAACTTCTCGATGTGTTGCGCAATCAGCTCCAACAGATATTGCCGTCTGTTTTATTATATTCGCTTGAGCCGAAGTTAAATTATAAATTTTTATATTTTTATACTCAAATTTTTCAGCAGCTCTATGTACATAAGATTTGTCAAATCCTATTTTTTTAATCTCTGCAGATACATCAGCGTTTTTAATTTCTCTTACAATAAAATCGTGCATAGCCAAAGCTTAGCACGATTTTGTATATTTTACAATTAATTAAGCTTCTTTATCTAAAAGATGTCCCTGAGCAGCATCAGAAGCTACCTTTGCAATATCAGAACATCCTGAAATCAAAGTTACAAGTCCAAAACCATAACCTAATGCACCAGCACAGCCTCTAAATAATTTACTTTCAATTAATGGTTTTATCATTTTCATATTTTTAAACTTGCTGCCCCAATTCAAAATAGCATCTTTAGCCCACCTTGCATTTTCACAAACTTTACCCCAAAGGGATGTAGTTTGTTTTACGGTTTGATTAACAGTTTTTGCAGTGCCGGTAACATTTTTCATACCTCTTGCGACTTCTTTTGAAGATGCAAACATGTCGAACCCGGATTTGGCAGCTTTTGCACGTGTTGCAGTCGCAGTAGCAGCAACAGCACCACCGCCTGTTACAACTTTCTTTTCCGCATCACGTTTTTTATCTTGCTCAGAAGAAGTAAATGAAATTTGCTGAACTGTGCCTAAAGAAACAACCATTATTCTTCCGTAGCCTCTTGTTTTTCTTTAATTGCAGTAACACCGGATGCAATACCACCAGAAACACCTGCAGTATTTACGGTTATTTTTTCAACTTTATCTTTATCAATACCTTTTGCTTTTCTGTACAAATGTTTTATTCCTGAAATCAAATCTTTAAACAATGTACTAATACCATTGCCTATAGATTCAAAGAATTCAGAAATTGGTTTTCCTATTTTTGTTTTTGCAAATTTTTTATATTGTTTTTTAATAGCATTTGCAGGCATTTTATATGCATCAGATTTTAAAAATTCTTTTTTAAAGGTTTTTGCAGAAGTTTTCAAAAATTCATTTGTTGCATTAGCATGTTTTTTAACACTAGTCATAGCAGCACTTTTATTCAACTTTGCAAATCCTTGAATAGATTTTTTAGCTCCCCAACCTGTAGCCATACCGCCTAAAAGTCCGGTAGTAATTACTGCACCGCCTTCTAATATTTTTTTAGCCGGTTTTGGTAATTTAAATTCTTCACTATTTGCCAAATCTAAAAACTCTTCTTTTTGGTCAAATAATTCATCATAATTTTTTTCATATTCACGCTGTTCTTTTATAGCTTGAATTTCTTCCGGTGATAAGCGTCTTTGATTTCTTCTGTGACCAAATGTCGTCTTTTGAGAAGTTATTGTAGGTTGAACAGTTAACATAGTTTTCTCCGTTTTATCTACTAACCTAACAAGTGTAAAGAAAAATTTTTGCTAGAGTTTCAATTTTTTGTAAACATTTGTTACATTAACTTAAATATTATCTCACACACATTATTCGGTGTAAACAAATTTACATCCCTGATATGAATTTCTCTTAATAAATTCCTTATCAAGTTTATTCAGACATTCCCATTTTTTGCCTAGCCAAAGGGGCGCAATATTTTCAGAAACAAGACCGTTTCCTGCAAGACGATGAATTGTAGTTTCTTTTGGTAAGTATTCAAGGAAATCGCATAAAAGACTCACATACTCGTCTTCTGATTCAAATTCTATTTCCCCTCTTTCGTACATTTTAGCCAACTCTGTACCTTTAAGAGCACTAAATTGATGGAGTTTTACTCCGTCAATCCCTATTCTTGCAAGTTCTTTTGCTGTCTGCATCATTTCTTCATGAGTTTCCCACATACCTAAAATTACATGAGCACAAACTTTTATACCTGCACTTTTAGCCTTTTCATATGCTCTTAAAAAGCACTCATAATCATGCCCTCTGTTAATACGTTTTAATGTCTTATCATGAATTGACTGAAGCCCATATTCAAGCCAAGTCTCATAATCTTTTGTATATGACGAAATTAATTTTATTTTTTCATCATCAACACAATCAGGTCTTGTACCTATTGAAATTCCAACTATATCAGGATGGTTTAATGCAGAATTATAAATTTTTTCAAGCTCACTTACAGGTTTGTATGTATTTGAAAAAGCCTGAAAATAGGACATAAATTTTTTTGCCTTAAATCTTTCTCTTTGGAGTTTCATACCCTCTTGTAATTGTTCATCAAGCGGCAAAAGATTTGAATATGTTTGCGCATAGCTTCCGCCATCATCACAAAAAATACAACCGCCCGAAGAAATTGTTCCGTCACGATTTGGACACGAAAAACCGGCATCAAGAGTTATTTTATAAACCTTAACACCGAATTTATTTTTCAAATAAGCGCTGAATTGATTGTAGCGCTTGTCTGTACCATTAAACATGATTAATTTTGTTCTTCACTATCGTCATAAATCGGATAAACGTAGTGTTCACCGCAGTTAGGACATACAACTTCCTGTTGTTTTCCTTCTTCCAATTTTGCGACTTCAAACAATGTCTTACATCCTGACTGAACACATCTAACAGCCCAAGTTGGTCTTATTAATCTTGCCATAAAATTTCCCCTCTTTTTTCAAATACATTTTATCATTTCAATCATATGAATGCAAGTTATTAAATATAAACCTTTGTGTAATTTATAAATAAATAAAGCCTTATAAAATTATTATCAAGGAGAAAGTCGTGAAAAAATTATTAATTTTTTTAACAATAGTTATCATAAGTTTTTTTGCGTTTTTAGATGCGAAAAAATTAATTGCTGAATTAAAAAACGTTTCATATGCAAGAACACCTGCACAAATTGAAATAAGACCACTCATAAATGAAGAAAGGGGTGCAACTTCAAATGTTCAATATGACCCTAATCAAAACAACATTCATCAACAAATGAGAGATGATGTTCACAACAACCTGCAAAACAGTATAGACAGAATGAATAATCAACAGCAAAATACGCAAAATCAAAATAATTTTGATAATATGAATCAAAAATATTAAAAATCGTACAACAAATCACCGGTATACGGGACATCATCAGTTTTTTCTTTTGGGGGCTCAGGTATATATCTGCTATCATACCTCAATGCTCCACCTGTATCCTGTATTTTTGTTTCAACAGGTTTTATTGATTTTGGATAAAATCTCAAAATAATGTTTTGCGAAGCTGATGGTGCAACAACTGTGGAAGAATACAACTTTATCTTTTCATATTCACCATTTGCTTGAGCATAATTTTTTGCAGCGAAAATATTATCATTTGCGCCTAATTTGTATGAATAATTATTACTCCACATAACCGAATTGTTTGTAATATCCAACAATACAACTGATGTTTCCATTCTATATGGATATGTTGCATTAAATTCTGTTGAAATCTCCAAAACTTCCCATATACTTCGTTTTAAAGAGTTTTTATTTGTTACTGCAGAAGATGAAACTATAAGAACTGAACTACAATTAAAAGCATTTCCTACAATTTTAAAAACATCATAATTTATTTTATTATTGTTTCTATAATTATCTAGTGCGCCTTGAATTATTTGTCTGGCTTTGGGATCATCGCTCAATTTTGCACGAACTTCGTATAAATCAGGAGATTTAACCTTTCCTTTTGATTTGTTAAAATTACTTATAATATCATTTGCCACTACCTCTGATACTTCTTCAAACCCATAATAATTTTCTTTAGTTTGAAAAATTTCAACAGGCAAAACCAAAACATCAAAGCCTGTAGCACCAACGGGTAAAATAAGAAACATAAATATTAAAAACAATTTTACTAAAATTTTCATAAATATATTATAACACAATCTCATATAATTAACCGATTTCAAACCTTAAAAAAAAGTATAAATTTAAAATATGACATACGAAGAAATGATAAAAAAGGCAAAAGAAGCTTCAAGCAAAGCATATGCGCCCTATTCAAAATTTAAAGTAGGGGCTTGTGTTTTGGCTGAAAGCGG
>AUXO014432555.1_pt1 | contig 14214 bp, 13 predicted proteins | sample 768731 | NCBI WGS metagenome assembly AUXO01 (sample SAMN02715735, study PRJNA202380) | gut metagenome | biome: sheep rumen | host: Ovis aries | place: New Zealand: Palmerston North | reverse complement strand
TCTACTGCTTCTTTACCATTTAAAGCAGTATCAATTATTACATCTAATCCTTTTAAATAACCTGAAGCTATCTTTAAGTTAATTGTACTATCATCTACTAATAGTATTTGTTTTCTCTTTGCTTCACCTATTTGTTCTTCATTTTCTATTTGTTCAATCTTGTATTCTAATTCTACTTGTTTAGGATTAATCATCATACTAATTGATTGAGGTATAGTTACTTCAAATGTAGAACCTTTACCATACATACTCTTAACTCTAATAGAACCATTTAATAGTTCTACTAACTTCTTAGTTATTGCTAGTCCTAGACCTGATCCTGATATAGTTGAATCTATTTCAGTATCTAATCTTTCAAACTTAGTAAATAACTTATCAAAGTCTGAAGTTTTAATTCCTTTACCTGTATCAGTAACTTGTACTATTAAGTTAGATACAAATCCATCATTACGAGCAGATATATTCATAGTAACAGATCCTTCATCAGTATACTTAATTGCATTACTTAACAAGTTATTAATTATTTGTTTAATATGAATCTTATCACCTACAAGTTCATAAGGAACATCAGGTGCTATATTAGATACTAATTTAATATTTTTAGGACCTATTCTAACTTTATTAATTCTTATTAATTCTGCTGCTAATTCAGTTGGTAAATAATTCATATTTTGTATTTCCATTGAATTAGATTCAATCTTATTAATATCTAGAATATTACCTACAATATCAAGTAAGTTTTGAGAAGCATAAATAATATCATCTAAGTCTTTTCTTAATGAATCATTTATATCTTCATCTAACATTAATTCTGATAAACCTACAATTGCATTAAGTGGTGTTCTTATTTCATGTGACATTGAACTTAAGAAATCGCTTTTAGCTCTTGTTGCTTTTGCTGTTTCTTGTTTAGCAGCATCTAATTCAGTTATTATCTTTAAATCAGTATTTTGAATAGTATTAATCATAACTATTACTACTACTGATGATACTAAACTATAAATTGTATAAGCTGGAGATATTACAAAGAATCTTAATACTCCATATATAATTATTGCAAGTTCATAAGTAATAATTGGTAATACTTTTCTTATTTCTTTTCTACCATTCATGAATAGATAAATATCTATAAATAATAAATACATGAAATTCATGAATCCTAAGAATATAACTGTAGATCCTGATTCATAAGGATAGTTTCCTACAAATTCTATTTTAGATGGAAGTAAGAATACTATTACTGATACTGCCATCATGTAGACAAGTACTCCTGCTATCTTTAAATATTCAGTTGTTTTAGTATGTACTTTATCATTTTCTCCATCAACTATGTGCATAGCATACATAAAGAATATTGTAGACCAGACTGCTATTGTTAATTCATAAGCTTTATGTGGAAATAAAGCACTAGCTTGATATTTTATAAGTACTATATTATTAACAATTTCAAATGCTAAAGTTATTAAAGTAAGAACTAAAAGAATAGATAAATAGATGTTTTCTCTATTGATAACTTTCTTCTTGGTAAAATATAGAATTGCCATGATTAAAATATAAACAAAATTGATTGTAACTACTGCATGTACTGTTGCCATATTTTACCTCTCTTTACTCCTATTATCTATATTATACAGAAGACTAAAAACAATTACAATAAGACACAAAAAAAGATAAATATTATTTTATCTTTTAATTGCTTTTTTATATACTTTTATCTTACCTAAATCTTCTACTTTAGTTGTAGTATATACTTTATCTTCTTCTACTAGTTCACTCATATTTTCTTTAATTCTAAAAGTTTCTTTTATATGTCTATCCATTTCTACTAAATCATCTGAATAGTCTTTAAGTATTTCTAAACCTATTAGTGAAGATTCTATATCTCTTTCATCTTTTTTTATTCTTGCTATTTCTTGTTTATCCTCTTCTGAATCTAAAGCACCAAAGTAAATATAATAGTTTTGATAATAATATTCTTCTAATTGTTCTAACTTTTTATTTTTATTACTAATTATTTCATCTATATTATTTCTATCATAGTAAGTTAAAATAATATCACTTCCAAATAAAATATTAATTATATTAAATATTCTATCTAAAGTTCTAATATCTATATTAAAGTTATGTCCTTTTTGTATTTCTAATCTATATTTATTTGGCATGTAGTTATGAGTAAGTGAATCAATAGCTTTAATAGATAAATTATATTCTAATATATCTTTAATAAGCCTACTTTCTTCTAATTCTGTTAATACATGTTTATCATCAAATGGAGTTATTTCTAGTCTAACTAAAGCTTCTAGATAATTCTTTTCTTCATTAGTTATATTAGACTTTCTTATTAACTCAAGTAATCTTTTTTTAGTTAAATGTTTCTTAGCCATTTTTTCTTCCTCTTGTAAGTTTCATACACTCATCTAAAGTCATTTGATGATTATCCATGTCAGTTATTGCACTTCTAATAAGTTCTTCATTTCCATATATTCTGCCGTTTACTCTTTCAGAAGAACAATTCTCAACATCTTTTCTTAAACCTGCATAACTAGTTCCATATAAATGAATATATTCCATCATAAAATTTCTTAAAGATTTATAGTTACTTAAAGATCTACTTATTTTATTTAAACTTTGTTCTAAGTCTAAAGTTCCTTCTTTTACTTCTAGTAATTGATCCTTTAAATCTTTAGGTAAAAGTGAATTGTAATCTAATAATGATTTTCTTCCTTTTTCATCACCAATTACATATAAAGAATCATATAGTAAATCATATAGAAAATCATTGAACTTTTTATTTCTATCAAGTTCTAAAGAAACATCTTCTCCTCTTAGTTTAGCTTGCACTCTTTCATATCTTTCAAAAGAATATCTTTTAAACTTTTCTATTTTCTTTTTAGATTTTTCATCTACTGATTCATCAAAGAATGGTCTATAAATAATTCCTTTTGTTTTCTTAACTGGATACTCTAGAACTAAAGTAGAACCATATAAGACTTTTTCATTATAAAGTTTTAAGTTACTTACTTTATCTTTTTTAGGAATCTTTGTTGTAATAATATCTATATCTGAAATATCATCAAATTCTCTTTGAGTAGTTATTTCATTTGGAATTGTTAGAATTTGAGCATTTCCAGGTCTTCCATTGATTAAATAATATTTAGACATCTAAACCACCAACCTTAAAAGTTATTATATAGTTTTATTTAATTAAGTCAAGTTAATAAAAAAAGAATTAGTTCTTTTTTAAGGCTAATTCTTTTTGTTCTTCTTTATCAATATGTTCTACATAGTTATATATTTCACTTATATAATCAAGTTCTTTATTATAATCAGGTCCTACTATTCTAACGATATCAACAATATTATCATATGATACTAATTCACTTCTTAATGATAATTCATCTACATCAATAAAATGTTCATATCCTGTTTTAGTTTTATAACTACCTTTACCACGATAAATATCATATTCATTAGGAAACATAAATTCACATAAATATTCTCCTGAATCTAATCCTTTATAAAACGCAAATACTTTATCGTAATAAAAGTGTAAATACTTTTTACCTTTCTCATAAGTATGTGTACTAGATTTAGTTTCGTTGTATTCTTTTCCTATTGTTTCTCCTAATGATAAATTAATTAATTCTTCTTCTGTACATAATCTAAATACTCTCATTATTTCTTTTGACTTAAAATACGTGCTAATTTAACACCGGAAGCTGATGCCATCATTAACCCTGTTGTAAGTCCTCCCCCGTCTCCTATTGAATATAATCCTTTAACACTTGTTTCAAAATCTTTGTTTAATTCTACTTCATTACTATAGAACTTTATTTCAGGTCCATATAGTAAGTTATCTGGATTAGCAAATCCTTCTACTACTTTATCAATGTCATTAATGAAGTTTAAGATATCAGTCATAGTTCTATAACCTAAACTGTAAGTTAAATCTCCTGCTACTGCACCTTTTAAAGTAGGTTCAACTGAATTATGTTCTAAGTCTTCAGGCCATGTTCTTCTTCCTCTTCTTATATCTCCTAAACGTTGTACCATGGCTGTACCATTAGCTAAACTATTTAAGTTTCTTGCTACATTTTCACCATATTCAATTGGTTTATCAAATGGATAAGTAAAATGATGTGTAACAAGTATAGCTAAATTAGTATTATGACTTTTCTTTTCTTTATATGAATGACCATTTACTAAAGTTAAATTATTATCATATACTTCAGCTGAAACAAATCCACTTGGATTTTGACAGAAAGTTCTTACCTTATCTCCATATGGAAATGGTCTTCCTATGAACTTTCCTTCATACATATATTTATTTATATCTTTCATTACTGCATCTGGTAATTCATAACGAATACCAATATCAACTGATCCTAGTCTTGTTTTAATATCATGTATTCTACACATTTCACTTAACCAAGATGCACCTTTTCTTCCTACTGCTAATACTACTTTCTTAGCTTTTATTTCTTCTACTATATCTGAGTTATTATGTTTAATAGTAACTCCTTTAACTTTATTCTTTTCAATGATAATATCTAATACTTCAGTTTCATACATCATATTAATTCCGTGTTCTTCAAGATAATCTTGAATCTTAGAATATAGTATATGTGCTTTTTCTGTTCCTAGATGTCTAATTGGACAAGATACTAAAGATAAATTAGCTTTAGCTGCTTTCTTTTGTAACTTCTTAATTTCTTCTTCATATTCTACACCTTCAAGTTTAGTGTCTGCTCCAAAGTCTAGATATATGTTATCTGTATAAGTAAGTAAATCAACTATTTCTTCTTTAGAAAGATATTCTTTAATATATCCTCCTCCATTACCACCTAGATAAATGTCATCACTGTTGCCTAGTGAAGATTTATGGTATGAAAGTAATTTACCATCACTAAAAGCTCCTGCACCAGAGAATCCACATGTAATATTACAGAATGGTTTGCACTTAACACACTTACCTGTTTTTTCAATTGGACAAGCTCTCTTTTTAACATTCTTTCCTTGATCAATTAATAGTACACTTTTGTAATTATTTTGTTGTATAAGTTCATATGCAAGAAAGGCTGCACTTGGTCCCATTCCTACTACTATTAAATCGTATTTCATATCATAACCTCCTAAAAACCTACATTAAAATTATAACATAAAAAAAGAATACATTGATTGTATTCTTTTATTAACGACTTTGTTTTTGTTTATTCTCTTCAATATAGTCTACTAAATGAGCTTCTACAGTTGGTGCTTCAGATATTAATACTTCAACTGAAGGATGATTTGTATGTCTATAAGCTTCTGCTAATGAATAATAACCTGTGAAATCTTTAGTAGCTTTTTTAGTAAATCCACCTATAATCATATAGACATTATTACCTAGTGGTTTATAAAGAATTCTTACTTGGTCTTCTTCTAACTTACCAAATCCTTTTAACTTATCATTAGTAGCTTTCATAACACTATCTTTTGAAGAAGGTAAATCACCTTTCTTCTTTCTTTCAAGTAATGAAAGAACTCTTCCATAGTATTCAGCAGGCATATATTTTAATCCTTTTTCTAATTTAGAAATACCATTGTTAGACATATATACTAATGTATTAATATATTTGTCTCCTTCTAATACTTCCTCTTCTTCATCTATATCTTGAATCTTTTCAGGGTACTTAGCTGCTTCTTGTTTAAAGAAGTTAAATACTCCATAGTATTTCTTAATTAATTCTGAATAACTAATACATGCAGCATTTCTTAAATCATTATCTTCATATACTTCTAAATCACGTACTTCATCTACTATTTCGAATATATCATCTATAATCATATTCATGAAAGTTTTATAAATATATTCAAATTCTTCCACTGCATATCCTTCTTCATATTTAGGTAAATATGAAACAAATGATCCTAATTCCTCTAACTTAGTTTGATTAAAACTAGTGTAGAAATCTTTAGCAATTGGGAAGAAATCTTCACCTAATGATTCTTCAACAACATCATCAATTGTAAATTTTCTTAATGGTGTATTAAGCATTCTTTCAATGTATGAAGATGGTGCTTCATTTAAATTCTTTTTAGATTTTAAATTATGAGTTCTTAATGCTTCGTTAATCATGATTTGTTCTTCATCTGTATAACCATGAGAATCCATATAAGATTTAAGAATTGGTACTTGTGCACCTCTTAATTCAATATCATGTTTTAAAGCATATTGTATTCTTCTATAATTATTAGCTACGTTTTTTTCTTCATTTAAGTTATTTCTATCATCATTAACTTTCATAGCTAATTCAATATATTTTTTATTAAGTGCTTCTCTAAATACATATAAAGCATCATAGATTTCATCGTCATCTACAGTTGGACGACCACTGTTATCAAAATAACTATATATTATTTTTTGTAATCTACTTTGAATCTGTTCATAAGTATTTTTATCTAATGATGACTCTAGTAAAGTGAATACTAAGAATCTATTTTCATATATATCATATATATAATCATCAGATAATAATTCTAGAGCTTCTCTTAAACAATAATATTTAGATTCTTGCTTTTCTAGTTCTTTCTCATGTTGATATATTGTAGCTACTTCATTATAAAGTTGATTTTTTAATTTAGTTAAATAGTACTCTTTTCTCATATGTTTTCTCCTACTCAGTCATCCTATTATATTTATATCATTAAATAGAATATTTTTACATATGATTATAAGTAACTATACTACTATTTAACATTATTATTTTTCAAGGAATTTTATTCTACAACAAAAAAGGATTTATGCAATCCTTTTTTAATGTTTTATAAATGTTTTTGTATTTTTAAATTCAGTATTATTATCTATATATGAAAAATCTTTATAATATTGTCTTAAGAAACATGCTTTATCAAAATCATTATCAAATATTTGATCTGCTAAATGAAGTGCTCCTTCTTCATCAATAAATCTGTAATGACCATGATTAAAATGATTAGCAGTTTCTCTTATTCTATAGTCAATATAATCCATATCTAATTCTTTTTTACAAGCAAGTAAGAATTTAACAAATGTATTAACATTGTTTTGCCAAATGATTTCTTCAAATGTTCCATTTGGATATCTAAATTCTATTGTATTTTTTCCTTCTTTATCTTCTAAGTCAAAGTCTTCTATATTTTTAAAATTAAATCCTTGATACTTATCTTCACCAAGTATTTCTTTTAAATTACCTAGATATAAAGGTGCATGTTTAGAAGTATATCTTTCATATACTTCCAATGCAATTGGATAAGCAAATTTAATATATCCATCCCTTAATATTGTTTGTTCTCCACTTGAATATCTAAAAAAGATATTTTCATAAGCAATTATCATTTTTATAAGCTTATCCCAAGAGGACATATCATTACCTAAGATATCAGCACCAACATGAATATGTGCTCCAGTTAATTCATTATCTTTAGCTAAACATAATCTTAAGAATTCACATACTTCTTTTAACTTAGACCAATTATATGTTCTATCTAATAGAATTGGAGATATTACTTCTCCACCTTCTCTTAAAGATACTTCAGGATAATTAAACCAAGGTATGTTATGAAATAATAAGAATTCATCTACTAATTCTCTTTCTAAATTATCATATTCAATTTCTAAACCAAATTGAACTTCTTCAGAAAAGTCTAAAGATTCACGATAAGGTATATAAAAATTACTTAATTCATCTTTAAATGCTTTAAGTTCATTTAGATTTAATTTAGATACTTGTGTATTACTATTCTTACTAAATGTTTCCATATACCCTCCAAGTTAAAAGTTATTATAGTTTAAGCCTTATTAATAATCAAGTTTTTAATTAGCGCGCAAAACGGAGGATATATTAACATAAAAAAGTAAGTAATGCAAATTACTTACTTATTACTTTTATACTTCCTGTTTCAGTAGTATTTATTAAATTAATTATTTCTTTAGAAGCTCTATCTAAAGGAATAAAATCAATAAACTTCTTAATATCTTCATCTATATTATTCATCTTTGTATCTAACCAACCAAAGCAAATAGCATTGATATGTGCTTTAGGATATTTCTTAGCAAAAATCTTAGTTAATAAATTTAATGATGCTTTTGAACAATCATATTCAATAGTTACTTCATCATATGAATCAATTGTATCATCAGAAGATATGTTAACTATTGATCCATCTTTAGCATTGATATCGTTACCAAAGTATTTAATTAATAAAAATGGACCAATTAAATTAGTTTTATAAACATTAATAAATGATTCAACAGTCTTATCTTCTAAAGGAGTATTATTATCTATTGCAGCATTGTTAATTAAACAATCTATATTTTTATCTTTTAAATCTTCATACATCTTATGTACTTCTGCTTCACTTCTTATATCGCATTTATATAGAATTGAATTATTAGGATATAAGTTATGTAACTCTTCTACTTCATTCTTATTATTAAAGTAATGAAGAATAACATTATTACCTTCTTCAAGTAACATTTTAGCTAACACTATACCTAGTCCTGAAGATGAACCTGTTAATAATATATTTCTCATATTAATCACCAACTTCATTATATAAAAAAAACTCGATTAAATCGAGTTATTTTATTTCGTTTCCACATGTTTGGCAGAACTTATCACCTTTGTTTAAGGCTGCTCCACAGTGAGTACAGAATCCACCATCACCAGTAGCTTTACTAGTTGAACTAGCTGAAGATGCAGTTCCTTCAAATCCTGATAAATCATCTTTGATTAATCCATTTGCAGACATCTTAGCATCACTGTATTTTGCTTGTCCAAATCCAAATACGCAGTACATAATACCAGAGAAGATACAAGTTAAAACGATAGTTCCTTCGTCTCCTCCAAATCTCTTAGCAACTGTGTAGTTTAAGTTAATGTAAGCAAACATAACTGCAATAGTTCCAACTATTGGAATAGCTCCTCCTAAAATAATAATTAAGAACCACCACCAATTTAATTTAGCAACTTCTGTAACTAATACATAGATGTCATAAACTGGAATGATTGCTTTCCATCCTTCTACATTAGCTTTTTCAAACATTTTGTACATACCAACTATCATTACAACTGCAACTGCTAGTGGTATTAAAAATACAAATAATAATGAACCAAGTAATACTCCTTCTACCATAAATACTTACCTCTTCTTTCTACTTTTTTAGAATATCATATTTGTTTTTTATAATCAATTACTTATATTCTGACATCCTATTTTTTTACTTTTTTTCTTAAATATTTTATACTTCTTATCTGTTCTATAATAATCAACTACTGATGTTAATATTTTCTTTTCTTCAAATTGAAGATAAGCAGGGCCTCCTATTCCATCATTAGAGATAGTTTTTCTTAAATTTAAGAAATCTGCTTTAGTAAAATCTTTAAAATATTCATCTAATGTTTGATTATATAAATTATATTTTAGATTATATAAATCAGATTCTCTCATAATTTCCATGAGTTCAATTAAATTTAATTCTGCATGATGATATCCTTTTACTACGGCAAGTAATAAACAATTATCACGATCCTTATAAGTTAATTCTTCTAATACTTTTTCTCCTAATTGAAAATCTAGAAGTGGATTATTTAATTTAATTACTATATCTTCTATTTCTTTTAATCTTTCTTCTGAATAATACTTTCTTAAATACTCCATGGCAGTTCTTCTATATTCATCATCAACTATAAACATATTAAGCCTCCTCGATTATGTGTCCCTTGATATCCTTTATTTTTATACTATCATCTATAACTAAATAAGAATGTTTAGTACCACCTCTAGGTAAACTTATTGATCCTGCATTAACTATTGTTAAATTATAAGTTTTTCTTATTTCATGCATATGTGTATGACCTACAACTAATACATCTATATCATCAGGAATGTTGTATTCATTATACATATGACCATGTGTGAAATAAAAGTTCTTTCCATTTATTGTTTCTTCATAAGCATTTACTAAATCAAAGTCTAATTGTTTTTCATCATCTATATAATCATTGTTACCTCTTATACCTATTATTTTATCTTTATATAGATTTAGAGTTTCTGCTGTTATAAAACTTTTTTCTTTATCTCCTATACCTAAAGCGCTATGAAAAAGTATATCTCCTAAGATAATTATTTTATCCGGATTTTCTTTTTTTATTATATCTGGTATCTTGTTTGCATATTCTTTAATACCATGAATATCTGATATAACTAAGTATTTCATACTATCACCTAAATAAATTTTAACACAAATTAGTTGATTTAGAAAAAAATCGACAAAAAGTTTACTTCGGATGTGTTTATATAGTATTCGGAAAGGAGGAAAAATGAGAAAATTCATCTTAGTAATGTTATCTTTAACAAGTATTTTTATCTTTAAAAATGATGTATTTGCTTTAGGATTAACTAAGAGAGATACTGGTCATTACTTTACTAGATATTCAAGTGATGGTAGTAGATTTTCTGATAAAGCTTATAACTATTATATTGATGGGAAACTAGTTTATTGTATTGAACCTGGTAAATCAGTTGGAGATAATTATAGAATTGGTTCATTCACAGAAATGAATTATGATGCTGATACTGTTTTTAAAATAAAACTTGCAGGTTTTTATGGTTATGGTTATCCTGGTCATAATACCCAAGAATATATATTTGCTACTCAAGCAGTTATTTGGCATTATATACTAGGTACTGATTATGCTACTTTCTCTACTCAACTATGGGGAGAAGGAACTAAAACAAATATCTCTAATGAAATAAATGAAATAGAAAACTTAATAAAAACAAGTGTCTGGTATGCAAGTTATCATAATAAAGTCATTTATATGAAAATTGGTCAAACACTAGAATTAAGTGATACTAATAACACTATTAAAGATAGTTATTTTAGAGATAATGATGTTTCAATTAAAAATGATAAATTAATAATTAAAGCATCTAAACTAGGAACTAAAACAGTACAAATAACTTATATGCCTAAGATAAGAAATGAATCCTATGCTGTATATCTTACAGATGGACAAGCCATGTATAAACCTGGTGATTTAGCTACTGTATCTAATTTAAAATTAAGTGTTAGTCCAGCATCAATAAGATTAAATGTCGTTGACTCATCAACTGGTAATCCTATCGAAGGTGTTATATATTCATTTGAAAGAAAAGGATCTCAACAAGTTGAAAAATTTTCTACTAATAAAAATGGTCAATTATACTATTCTTTTCTTTATGATGATGAATATACAATAAGTTTATCTAAAGTACCTGAAGGTTATAAATATAAATCAAATATCATTGTCACAAAAACAGATGGTAGAGATTTAAGTGATCTTATTAGATTAGATCCTATTCCAGTTAAAGAAGAAGAAAATACAAAACCTGACATAACCGATGATAATAAAGATACTAATGAAGATAATATCAACGATGAAAAGAATGAAACAATAGATGAAGATAAAACCACTATTGAATCCATATCCAATGACTCTCTTGTTCAAACAGGAGAAAGTCATAAGTCCCTATTTTTAACACTTATATTCTTATTATCTATTGTTTTATTTAAAAGAAAAATAATCACTATTTAGTGATTATTTTTTATTGATATCAATTTCGTTTTTAGAAGCAAAGTCTACAAATTCATTTAGACTCATACCATCTGGAAATTCATCTATTTCATAAACATGTACTAAAGACATATCTAAGTTTTCTATCTTGTACATTCTTGGATATCTCTTAACTACACTCATAATTAAATCTTCAAGTGAATCAAATACTGTTTCTTGATTAACCCACGATGCTTCTACTAAATAGTAATGTTCTTCATCATGACATACTGTGAATGTATGTTTAGCTAACTTATTTGGATCAGTATAATTAATCATATAACTCTTAGATTCAATTCCTTTTTCTTTTAATAAATAAGCAGTCATTTTAGCACTTTCAAAACAAGTACCTACTTTATATTCTTTAATCATATCTATAGACATGATTCTATAGAATTCTTTAAAGTAGTTTTGTTTAGATTTAAAGTGTTTTACTCCATTTGGTTCTACCCAGCCATATCCTAAAAAGGACATTTCTTCTAATACTTTATTAACAGTTTCTTTCATAGTATTCACCCATTTCGTTAGAGATTATATCACAAAAAAAGGTGTTATTACACCTTTTAAGATAATTTATCACAAATAAGATTTGTAATTTCAGTTGGATTATCAATTGGTAATCCTTCAATTAAACGAGCTTGAGCATATAGAATCTTAGTGTAATCTTTAAGTGCTTCTTTATCATTTTCATATAGTTCTTTAATCTTGGAAGCAATCTTATGATTTTCATTTATTTCTAATACTTTAGCTGCATCGATATGTTCATCAGTTGGCATGGCATTAATAACTTTTTCCATTTCAATTGAGATATCACCTTCACTTGTTAAACAAACTGGATGATTCTTAAGTTTATTTGTGAATCTTACTGTAGATACATCACTTAAACTATCAGCCATGATTTTAAACATATCTTTAGCTTCTTCATTCTTTTTCTTTAAATCTTCTTTTTCTTCATCACTAGATAAATCTACTTTATCAGATGAAATATTAGATACTTTTAATCCTTCATATTCACGAATAGTTTGCATTACAAATTCATCCATGTAATTTGTACAATAAAGGAATTCAATATCTTTATCTTTAAATTCTTCTACAATTGGAAGTGAATCAATCTTATCTATAGTTTCTCCACATACATAGTAGATAGCTTTTTGATCTTTATCTTTAACTCTTTCAACATATTCTTTTAATGTAATAAACTTTTTATCTTTAGAAGATTCAAAGATAAGTAAATCTTGAAGTTTATCTTTATTCATACCAAAGTCATTGTAGATACCAAATTTAATTTGCATTCCAAATGCTTTAAAGAATTTTTCATACTTTTCTCTATCATCATTTTGTAATGCTAATAATTCTTTATTAACTTTAGTTTCAATATTCTTAGCAATTAATTTAACTGCTTTATCTTGTTGTAACATTTCTCTTGAAATATTAAGTGATAAATCTGGAGTATCAACAATACCTTTAACAAATGAATAATAATCAGGGATTAAGTCTTTGCATTTATCCATGATTAATACTCCGTTTGAATATAACTTTAATCCTTTTTCATAATCTTTAGTATAGAAATCATATGGAGGATTAGATGGTATAAATAATAATGAGTTATAAGATACTAATCCTTCTACTGAAGTATGAATAACTTTAACTGGATCAGCATAATCATTAAATTTATCTTTATAGAAGTTGTTATAATCATCTTCTTTAATAGATGATTTACTCTTCTTCCAGATAGGAACCATATCATTTAATACTTCATTTTCCATATGTTCATCATATGATTTAGTATTCTCATTATAATCTCTCTTAACCATATTCATCTTAATTGGATAAGTAATATAGTTAGAATATTTCTTAACTAATCTTGAAATAGTATCTTGATTTAAGAAGTCTGTGAATTTTTCATCTTCATTATCTTCTTTTAATGTAATAATTACATCAGTACCATTTGTAGCTTTTTCTCCTTTTTCAATTGAATATCCGTCGATACCAGTTGAATCCCAGATATATGATTCATCACTTCCATATTTCTTAGAAATAACTTTAACTTCACTAGCTACCATGAAAGCTGAATAGAAACCAACACCAAATTGACCAATTATATCAATATTCTTTTTATGTTCATTAGTTTCTTTAAAATCAAATGAACCACTTTTAGCAATTGTACCTAAGTTATTTTCAAGTTCTTCTTTAGTCATACCTATACCATTATCACTGATGGTAATAGTTCTTTTTTCTACATTAGTAGATATATTGATAACATAATCTTTCTTTTTTAAAAGAATTGATTCATCTGTTAATGATTGGTAATAAAGTTTATCAATTGCATCACTTGCATTAGAGATGATTTCACGTAAGAATATATCTTTGTTTGTATAAATTGAATTAATCATTAAATCCATTAATCTCTTGGATTCGGCTTTAAATTGTTTCTTAGCCATATTATCACTCTCCTTGTAACTCTTCTTACATATTTAGTTATAACTCTATAAATTAGCACTGTCAATATTAAAGTGCTAATTCTATACATAAGAAAAACAGACATTAGTCTGTTATTTCATTTCTTCTTCTAATTCTTTATTGATTTTCTTTTCTT
>AUXO012994724.1_pt1 | contig 14214 bp, 15 predicted proteins | sample 768731 | NCBI WGS metagenome assembly AUXO01 (sample SAMN02715735, study PRJNA202380) | gut metagenome | biome: sheep rumen | host: Ovis aries | place: New Zealand: Palmerston North | reverse complement strand
TTTTCCACATTCTTTACATTTGTATCTTAAGTCTAATTTTTTAACAGGTTTACTTCCTGATGGTAATGGCCTTGGGTAACCTCTGTAACCAGCAGTTACACGTCTGAACTGACGTTGACCCCATTTTAATTCGCTTGCTTTTCTTCTTTTGGATGTGTGTACTTCGTGTACTGTGTGTGTTTTACATTTTGGACAGTAAGTCCTTCTTTCTCGTGGTATTTTCATCTTTTCACCTCGTTATTTATAAAACTAAATTATATAATTTAATTAATTCTTAAAGTAACTATACTTTAAAATGCGATAAAATATTTGAATAAATTAAATTCCTTAAAATTTATTCTTTAAAAATATTAATACAAAAACTGTATTATTTTACACTTAAAAGCTTTAATTAAGCTACATAACTGATTCTATAGCTTAGCTTCGTGTATAACTAGTTAATCCTAATTGTTCAGTAAAGATAGAACAACCAATAATTTATCTATATTATATTATGTTAATCATCTATATTTATAAGTTGGTATTGAAAAAAAGATATGAATGAAAAAAGAGTGTTATCCTATAATGTTTATGACATTGTTTTTGCAAAGAATTTCAACGATAGATTTTGGCAATAACACAATATCATCAACTAAAAAAGGACCATATGTTTTCTCGTTCTCATCAAGAATATCCGTTGTGATTTCCTGCTTGAATTCAACCAATTCAAGATCATTGAATTCCATTGGAGTATCCTGTGCCAACTCCTGTGACGGACTCTCCTGTGGCATGGTCTCCTGCGGAACACTCTTGTCTGGAACATCATCCTCACCTGTTACAGGCACGTCCGGAACATCAGTGTTTTGAGTTTCTGATTTTTCTGGAATGTTCTGTAATGAAACAGAATCCTCTTTTGGAGGTTTAGGAGCTTTGAACGGAGTTGTAATATCCCTTTTTACTGGTTTAACAGGATTGTTGTTTTCATCCAGTAATGTATCATCAGGTGCCTGACCAAACATCATCGCAATCTGACTCTCGTCAAGAATCGGAGGTTTAGGTTTTGATGATTTTTTAGAAACCTCATCTGCAATTTCTTCAACAACATCAGGGGTTTGCTCAGGAACATCATCTGTCTTAGCAACAGTCGAAGGCTCTCTTTCATTGCCTGTGTTTTTAGCCGGAGGTTTGAAACCTATTTTTGTTTCATTGGACTTGTTGATGACGACTTTTTCCATTAGATTTTCACGGTGACTGATGAGCATGTCCACTATTTTTCTATAAAACTCCTCCTCCTCGGGAGTGGTGTTATAAGGAATCACATCATACAACTCGGAGTCCTTCTTATGCCCCTTGAAAATGTCATGACCCTTTTGAACATTGGTGGCCGCAGTGGAAACAATCTTGAATTCACGTCTTTCACATATTTCAGTTGTGATTCTTTGAGCATCACGCAATTGATATGCTTCCAATGATAGAGGATTGTTATTAACCTTTTTTAACAAGTCTTGAAGATAATTAGAAGCATCAGTATAGAAAGAATCATCTATTTCAGACAAGGTACCTGTAGTTCTTTCCTTCTTCTGAATATCCCTTAATTTTTGAAAAAAAGTATCCAATTATATTTCCCCTAACGCGTGAATTGTAAAAAGTAAAAAAGTTAATAGAGAGTAGTTATTCTTCTTCTATTCTAGGAGCTAATAAGAATGATAGTTCCCCTTCGTCATTTAATAATTCTAAAACTAAAGTTAATGGCATGTCATCGCCTAATTGTACATAGGTTTTGTCGGCAAATTTTTCTGCTTTTAACATTTCCTTAATGTTTTCTATTGCATAGATTGCCTTAGCGGTTTCAGATATTTTTTCGCCGTGGAGGTATTCAACTTTTGCATCTGCGAAATCTCCAACTGCTTCGAGTGTAAGATTATCCTCGTCCACATTGAATGATACTCTGTCTGCTACTATTTCAATATCCTGTATTGCCTCCTTTAGAGTTGAGATAGGTATTGAAATGTTTACAGGATATTCAATTTGAGGTTGTGCAGGTGTATCATATTCTAAATCTATGAGTTTAACCTTGAATGTTTTCTTGATTGCTCCTTCAAATGTTATGATAAGACTTCCGGCGTCTACTGTTAATTCCATAACATCATCGGATTTTGATCTTTTAAGTACTTTCATTAATTCTTCAGTATCCAAGTTCAGTTTGATTGGTTTATCACATTCATAAATATCAAATAAACTTTCTTTGAGTTCCAGATGTACGTATGTAATGTGGCTTCTGTCTATTGCATTCAATCTAAGTCCATCAGAATCCACTTCTATTTGTACTTCGTCAACGATTGATGATATTGCATCGAAACTTGTTTTAAAAATGCTTGGGTCGCTTAATACTAGTTTGAACACTATGCCATACTCTCCTTAAAAATGAATTTTTTTGATTATAATTAATCTTTTAGTAAAAGTTGATAATAAATTTTAGGATTAAAAAATGTTGGGTGTGAAATTTTCTGGAAGAAATTGTTATAAAAATTAGTTGATTAGCGGGAGGGTCATATCTTTTCATATCAAATTATTAATAAATATTAATATCGTTTATTTTTTGGATTTTTTATCTGAATCAGACACGTCTACATCATCCATGACGTTGGATAAATTATTTAATCCCATTGCGTTCATGATTTCTTTGTAGAATGCAAGAATTATAATGATTATTCCTAAAAAGATTAAACCAAATGCTATTGATTCATGTTCACCGTACATTACGTGATCGGATACCTTGACCACATCATTCATTGCCTGTAAAATACCGGTTATGGTTATTATTATACCAACCGCAATCATGATAATCTTTGAAAATGACACTTTGCTTATTGTGAGTTTAGGGAATAAGCTGGATTCCTTGATTTTTTCCGTGTCAAACTGATTAAGTAATGGCACTCCATCTTCATCCACTTTAACATTGTCAATTACTTTTGTGTTACTTGCAACACTTTTTTTAGTTTCGTTAGTGTTTTGTGTTTTGCGAGCTTTAGGTTTGACTCTTTTGGCAGGTTTCTGAGATTTTGGCTCATCCGAATCTTTGGATAGCTTAGGTAATAGTCTGGATACGAAACCTCTTTTACTCTTCTTGTCCCCGGTTTTCTTAGTATCCTTTTTGTCTTTAGAATCCTTGCTGTTGTTAATGTCAACTTCGTCAATGGCATCAAAGAGGTTTTGACTTCTGGCAATTTTATCTGATTCTTCAATTTGAGAAATAGCATCTGAACCTTCTATGATTTTACCGCTGGTACTGTCATATTGTGGAACTTTTTCTAAATCAGATTGTTCAATTTCATCAAAAAAGTCTTTTTCGGTCTCTATACTTGTAAAATCTTCATCAAATTCATTCAATTCATCGAAAGGATCTACTTCTTCTTTAAAAGTATTTGATTTTTTGTTTTTTTCTGCCATGACAAGTCACTTAACCGAAATTTTTTATAGAATAATATCTATCAATATAACTTATTATTTTTTTCAAATAATAAATAACTTTCGATTACAAATAATATTAAAAATAGTTTTAAAAAAAATGTTCATACGATTATTAATTAATCGTATTCACGCCATGTGTAATCACATTCCGTGCATCTGAAGAATCTGGTTTCAGATTCATCGGCACTTCTTGTTTGTTGTAACCACCAAAATGCCAACTTGTTATCACATTTCGGACAAATCACCTTAATTGTTGGTAATGTTTTAACGTTTCCGTCTGTTACGATAATTGTATCTTCCTTATCTACCTTTTCAGACACTTCGTATTGTTTTTTTGATTCTTCTGTTACGTTTTTCTCATATCCACATGCATCACATGAGAACTTACCGTCTTTTGGAAATAGTACTTTTCCACAGTCTGGACAAAATTCCATTTAAACTCATTGCCTCCTTAATCTTTGTTTTATTATTATAATATATTTTGTTAATAATATCAAATATATTTAATCACAATATACCGGAATCTTTGAATATTTCGTTATGATCAAAAGCCAGTTTCATATCAGCTATTTTATCTAGGGCCATGAATTTTGCATCCTTGGCATCCGAATCACTTTTGAGTTTTCCACCTGTGATTTTAGCCAGATATGCTACTGTAACTGTATGTCCCCTTGGATCTCGGGCAGGATCAGAATATACTCCTATCAAAGAGCATAGTTCAATATCCAATCCGGTCTCTTCCTTTGCTTCCCTTATCGCTGCATCTTCCACCCTTTCACCGTATTCAACAAAACCGCCCGGTATTGCCCAACAATTTTTGTACGGGTCATTGAGTCTTTTGATGAGAACTGCCCTATCATCTTCAACTATTATTGTATCCACTGTTAATGCAGGATTTCTATATTTTGTCATGGAATATAGTTTTATAAAAAATAGTTAATGTAATTTTTGAAAATGATAATAAAAAAATGGTTTGAATAAGGGGTTAATTTATTCGTTGAATGCTTCCAGTAGTGCATCCTTAAATTCATTTGCTTCTGCTTTAACAGTTTCTGAAGCTGTTACTAATGATTCCTTAGGGTTTGAACTTACAACTTCAAATTCCGGTTGACCTATAAGAGGATGTGTAATATCATATGCTGCTGCACTGACTTCATCCTGTGCCATGAGCCTTTTTCTTAATATGTTACAAATTGTGTGGCTTTCACCAGTTATTTCCAATACTACATGTTCTTCATCGTTTCTTAAATATTTCATTGTTTAAATACCTCCATAGTGACTTGATATATTTCGTGAATCTATCTTTCCACATTCACATACCAGGTTATTTGTTTCATGATTAAGTTTCATGAATCTTCGACAATCTACACACATTGCCTTTATTACACCGGTTTCTTCTTCAGATGTGCTTAAATCAACATATTCTGCACCATGTATATTCACCACTTTCGCTTCCACTATATCCCCTATCTTAAACAAGTCGTGAAGGGAAGAAACAAAGTGTTCATTGGCTTTGGATATGTGAATAAAACCTTTGTAACCCGTTACTATCTCCCGATAATTGTGTTTAATCATTTTGATTGTAACGAGTGCCTTGTTCTGTTTTACTTCTGTAATATGACCAATAACATAATCTCCTACCTTAAGGGGGCTTGGAGCATTGATTGAGGAGATTGAAATGCTTTTCTCATCCTCATCAATCACTACCCTTCCTGTTATGCTTGCCTTAATGTATCCATCCTCAACATAAGTCCAGTCAGATGGAATATACTCTTCATAAGCACATAAAACTTCCCCGAGTAGTACCAATTCATTTTCTTTATGATTCATAATTACATTGCTCAAGTTTTTCAGAAATTGTATAATATATTATTTATATCTGTCATAAATATTAAAATTAACTCTTTTGTTTCATGTTTGTTCATCATGAATTATTATTTCATCCATTTTATAATCGTCCCAGTCCCTTATACCCAGAACTATTTCCAACTCATCGGGAGTTAATACCGGTTTTTTGTACATTGCACTGTCATCTATTGCAATTCTTGGACATGCAGTCATTACAAAGGCATCCAAATCATATGGTAAAAGCAAGTCAGGGGACACGTAATCCATGTTGAGAATCTGTGCCTCGTATCCGTGTTGCTTGATGAGGTTTTTAAGGTGTATTGCCAGGTCAAACCTTAACTGACCCTTTTTGGATGACATTATGATTCCAAAGGATTTTGCACTGCCTGCCTTGGCTATTCTTGCAAAACGAACCCTAATTATTCTGTCTGAAAACTCTTCAATGTCTCTTGATGTTCCGATAAATGGGTCTGCCAGGAGAACAGGTTTTTTTGTGAACAGTTTAACTCCCAGTGCATGGAAGTCTCCACTACCGACATATATTATCACGTCAACATCAAGGTTTTTGATAGATGTGAAGTTACATCCTAACACCTGCCCCTTGGAAGTGCCTTTTCCGTTGTCAAGCTTTACCTTATATCCCTTTTCTTCAATTAGAGTAATCATTTCATCCAGTTTATGTATATGTTGTGTGGTGGTAACAAGTCCGATTGTTTTCACGTTTGAATCAAGTTTGTCCAGTGCATCAAGTACCGGTGCTTCCACATCGGCCGTTGAATGAGCCTCTATAAAAAGAACGGGACAGTCCGTTTTTATCGGAAGTGGAGTGTGTGCAAAATGCACAACAAGGTCAATGTGTTTGTTGACCTTCACATCTGCCAAATCACAAGCCCCGAAACATGGATCTGCATCAATCATAACATTTATATCCGGCAGATTTTCCTGAATAAGGTTTGAGACGTTTATTGCATCACTTTTTAATCCTTCAGGAAACTGCAGAATTACATTTTTTGCATCAATTTCCCTGATTTTATCCACTATGGTGTCAATTTTATAATCATAATCAAGTGTAGACATAACAATTACCTAATCATCAACAATGGTAACCTTTCCGTCAACCATCCTTATCTTTACCAAGGTACTGATTTTCTTACCCGTTGCTTCTTCCACAATCTTTTTACCGTCATCCTTTTCAATAGGAAGAATGATGTGTTCAAAATTTGCACCTATTTCATCAATGGCTGCAATGACACTTTTTAATGTACCTCCAGTACTTACAACATCATCAATAAGCAGGATATTATCGCCCTCGTTGATATTGTTTATAAACAGTTCACTTTTACCGTAACCTGTTTGTTGGTGTACCTGATGTTCCCCCTCCAGACCGTATGATCTTTTTCTTATGACAACAAATGGAATGCCTGTTTTAAGTGATAATGCTGTGGCCAATGGAATTCCCATGGATTCCACACCTACAATCTTCTCAACATTTGACAAATCAAAATTGTCCACTATGTAATCCATTATGGAATTGATTAATGATGTTTCCACCAGTGGTACTCCATCACTAATTGGATGAACAAAATAGAAATAATCGCCTTTTTTAACAACAGGACATTCAATTAAAGATTTTTTTAACTCTTCTAACATAATAAAGGACTCCTTGAATAGTCTTTTTTTCTTATAATTATATTACTTCCATTTTAGTAAAATACTTAATTATTAATGTTATTGCATATATAATTATATATTAATAGACTTTTTACCAATAAAGGATAAGGAGGTTAAAAATGTTAGAAGGACTTAGTGATAGTTTAACCCAAACTATGAAGAAACTAGCCGGAATGTCAATAATAGACAAGAAAACACTCAAGGAAGTAACAAAGGATATTCAGCGTGCGCTTATACAGTCAGACGTGAACGTTAAGGTAGTATTTGCCTTAACCAAAAAGATTGAAAAAAGGGCTCTTGAAGAGGAACTGCCAAAGGGAATAAGTCCAAAAGAACACGTTATGCGTATAGTATACCAGGAACTGGTAAATCTCATCGGTGAAAAACCGGAAGAACTTAAAATCACCCACAAACCATTCAAGATAATGATGCTTGGTTTACAGGGTAGTGGTAAAACAACCACAACAGCAAAACTTGTAAGATTGCTTAAAAAGAAAGGTCACAGTTGTGCAATTGTATGTACAGACACATGGAGACCTGCAGCTTATGAACAGCTAAAACAGTTATGTGAACCAATGGACACTCCGGTATACGGAGATCCACAAAATCCTGATGCAATTGACCTGGCCAAAAAGGGTCTTGAGGAATTCGGCAACAAATACGACGTAATACTTGTGGATACCGCAGGTCGTCACAAAGAGGAACAGGACCTTCTTGATGAAATGACCGAACTAAGTACTGTTGTAGAACCTGATGAAGTAATACTTGTAATAGACGGAACTATAGGTCAGCAGGCAAAAAGTCAGGCAGAATCATTCAAACAGACAACCAAGATTGGTTCAATCATAGTAAGTAAATTAGACGGTTCAGCAAAAGGTGGGGGTGCATTATCTGCAGTGGCAGAAATCGGAGCACCAATAAAGTTCATCGGTACTGGTGAACGTGTAGATGACTTCGAGGCATTTGACCCTGAAAGATTCATTTCAAGAATTCTTGGAATGGGAGACCTTGAAACATTAATTGAAAAGGCAGCTGAAGTAACCTCCGAACAGTCAGACAAGGAAATGATTGACTCCATCATCAGCGGTAAGTTCACATTAAAGGACATGGAAAATCAGCTCAACATGATGAACAAAATGGGACCTATGCAACAGATTATGAAACTTATTCCAGGACTGGGCAATCAACTCCCTGCCAACGCATCAAAGGTAACAGAAGAAAAACTTGCAACATACAAAATCCTGATGAATTCAATGACAGACTACGAACTGGAAAATCCGGAAGTTATCAAAAAATCCAGGATAAATCGTATCAGCAGAGGAGCAGGATTAACCAATGATGACGTTAAAGAACTGCTAAAATATTACAGTGTGACCAAAAAGGCACTTAAGGGTATGGGTAAACGTAACATGGGAGGACCAATGGGTAAACTCATGAGACGTATGAACAGATAAGAAAGACGTTTTCTTATCAAACCTTAATATTTTTTTTAATGAACTATTTTTAATCTTAACAAATTTAAAGGAATGACATTATATGTCCGAAATAAGCGACTATAAACTATGTTCTAAATGTTTAAAAAGAATTAGCAGAAAATTTCCGCAAGCAACAGATGATGAAAAGTGCAGCCTCTGTGACAACCTATTATTGCATGTGGACAAGATTTACAACGTAATTCATAACAAAATCCACAAGTTCAACATAGAATTTGATACATTTCACATTGCATGTCAGGTAAACTATGACCAGTTAAACCGGGCCGAAAAAGAGATACATGAACATGTCAACTATAAGGGAAACAACGGCCTGAAAAAGCAGCTGAGAAAGGAACTTTCCCAGATGATAATTGATAAGATGGGAAAAACCCTGGACTACAAAAACCCGGAAGTAATCATCAACATTAAAATCAGAAAAAAGGCTTATCCACACACACCTTACCCTGAAATTAAAAATCTTACAGTATTTATTGATACAAACCCACTCTTTATCGAAGGAAAGTACCGTAAACTGGTTCGTGGAATACCACAAACGAAATGGCCTTGCACTAACTGTAAAGGTAAAGGATGCCAGATGTGTGATGGTACGGGACAACAGTACAAGGAAACCGTGGAGGGACTTATAGGAAAACATCTGCTGCCAATGGCGAGGGGAAAGGACATCAAGTTTCACGGTTCCGGAAGAGAGGACATTGACGTGTTAATGCTTGGTGAAGGAAGACCCTTTGTCATAGAGGTAAAACATCCATTTGTCAGAAAGATAGATTTAAAATTACTACGACGGGTTGTTAACAGTCACAGTGACGGAAAAATAGAGATAAACGACCTGAAATTCGTTGACAACAACAGGCGTGCAAGCATCAAAAAAAGTTCGGTTGAAAGCTACAAGGTATACTCAGCGATAGCAGAATTTGAAAGGGGCGTTACAAGCGAAGACATTAAAAAAATAGAGAAACTATGCGTCATCGATCAAAGAACTCCCATACGTGTTTCACACAGAAGGGCTGATAAAATAAGAACCCGTGAAATAAAATCCCTTGAAGTTGAAAGAATAGGCAGTAAAAAGCTAAGATTAAAAATAAAATGTGAAGGGGGATTATATATTAAGGAACTCATATCCGGTGATGAGGGAAGAACCAAGCCCAGCGTTAGCAGCATAACCAATAATCATGCATTATGCACACAACTGGACGTATTGAAGGTTCATATACCTGAATAAACATGCTTATTTTTTTTTTATTGGTAAATGACCTGGAATGGTTATCATTCCATTAGTCAACCAGTTTTACCGTTATTTTCTGATTATCCATTGTTATTGCAATGGTATTCAGGCTTTTGTCTATAAGATGATATACATAGAAGTCCTTTTCCGTTTCCTTATTGTTTTGTCTGATCGTCATTCTTCTGACAGGTAAAAAGGCATCGGTATACCTTAGATTATCTCCTTCCTTAATTGTGGTAAGACTGATTATCAGATTTTTATCCTTATTCTTGGTTCTGTTTACAACCACAGTCACGGAACTTTTTGTCCAGTTGGCATCAACCAGGACATCGTTTAACTTTACTGTAAGAACAGGATAGTTCAAGAGTTTAAAGTTGTATGTAACATTTGCTGGAACATTGTTTGATCCCCACCAGCTGGTTCTTATCAGATTATAATTGTATGCTTCATCGTATCCATTAACGGAGTAAAGAACATGTTTTCCCCTATTGTTTACAAATGCCGATGTATCTATTATTATTTGACTTTTAACTGTCTTGTAAGTATTGGTATTGTTTAAGTAAACCACACTACCAGTGGAGGCAGTGTTTTTTGTCATGTTTGATGCGGTTACTCTTACGTTAACGGATGTTGATGCATATATCACTCCACCGTTTAGTCTGGCAACATTGTTGTCAAAGTGACAGTTGTCAAAACCCAGCCTTGAATAGGAGTCTATAGAAACTACTCCACCGTTACCATCCTTTGACTGGTTTACTTCATTTTTTGAAAACTTTGAGTTTGCAAAATTCATCTGTGCAACTGCAGCAACTTCTATTGCTCCACCCTTTTTGATGGCACGGTTATATGTGAATAATGTTTTGTCAACATCCATCATGCTTTCGCCCAGAACATATATTGCTCCACCATAGCATGCGGTGTTGTTGTTGAACTTGTTGTTGGAGAGTGTTATCCACTGCACTTTCCTGTGTGAAAATATTGCTCCACCATAGTATGCACTGTTGTGATCAAATAGGGAGTTTTTTATCGTGAAGTGTGGAACAGCACTTACTATGTATATTGCTCCACCGGATGGTGTTGTTCCATTTGCAAGTTTAGTGGTCAGTACCCTGTTGTTTTTGAATGTGCATTTATCAAGGAGAACATTGTTTAATCCCTTATCCAATAATGCTCCACCCATCATTTCAGCACTGTTTTTGATGAAGGATGTGTTGATTAATGTTAAAGATCCGTAATTGTTTATTGCTCCTGCCTCATAGTATGCAATGTTTTTCTGGAAAAGGCATGATGAGATTAATATTGTTTCACCACTGTTGATGGAGATTGCACCACCAATATCTGCCTTGTTGTTTATAAAACGACAGTTGGTTATCTCTGCATAACCGCTTCCAACAGATAATGCTCCACCTCTTGTCTTGTTAAATCCTTCAGCATTCTTTACTGCAACGTTACTCGTGAAGTTTGAGTTTTTAAGCATCAATGTGGCATGGTTTCCGTTTAGTATTGCACATCCCCATATTGCTTCGTTATTCTTGAAGACACATCCGTCCACATTTACCGTGGAATATGATGAGGCGTAGATTGCAGCACCACCCGTACTGTGGGAATAATTCATGTCGGTCAACTTGTTTTTGATGAATGTAGAGTTAACAATATTGTACTCGGAATCAAATCCTCCCATCTGTAATGCAGCTCCAAACCTTACGGCAGTATTTGAATCGAATATGGAATCTGTGATGTTTACCTTGATGTTGTTTGCCGAAGCAAACAGTACTCCTCCGTTGTTGGCCCTGTTCTTTTTGAAGTTACATCCTTTTATGACCAGTTCTGAGGATTCTGAAAGTACCAGAACACCACCCTGCGAATAATTTGCATTTTGAATTGTCAGATTTTCGAGTGTGAATGTTATGTTGCTTTTGACCCTGAATGCCTGATGGTTATTACAGTTTATTATCGTCCTGTTTGTGTTGCTTCCCACCAAAGTGACATTTTTCGTAATCATAATCCTGTTTGTAAGATTGTATGTTCCGGCATTTACGTGAATAATATTATTATAACCCGTTGCGGATTTGCTTATTGCCAATTCAAGTGTTGTGTAAGGATTTTTTAGTGTTCCATCGGACTTGGAACTTGTTGATGTTGAATTTACATAAATGTCTTTTGTTTTTAGTGTTTCCGTTTGATTAGCCATTTTATTGGATGTTTCTGATGAAACATCGGTATTTTTTATTATAGCCTTTGTAGAAATTGCATTGTTATCCTTTTGAGTGTTGGTATATTCTTCAATGTTTGCATCATGCTGAATGTCGGATTGGGTGTTGTTGTTTGAGTCATCAACACTCGATGCAAAAGACACTCCGGCACATAAGAGTATGCACGTGAAAAATATAACGTATTTTAAATGTTTCATAGGTAATTTCTCCCTCCAGGAGACCTATTAATGATATTTTGCTAAAAAAATATAATGATAATCTGATGATTACCTTTTTGGTTATTATATTTATATAAAGCAAATTAATTAAATGTTTACACAATTGTTTAAGTAATATCATGAAAAAAAAATACATCCTAAAAAAAGAGTAACATAGATTATTTAATTAATTGATTAAATCAGATAATGCTCTAAAAAAAATAATTGTTAACATACCCCATCATTAAATGATTAGATATGTGAAAACAGGGGTCAAATAATTGCTAAAATCAAAAAAAACAACTTCTTTCCACTCAAATCATAGCCAACTCATATCCTCTCCTGGTATAATGTAAAAAAAATTGAAGTGTAGTATTTTCTCTAACCCTATTCAAAGTTTGATTTTAATAAAAAAATACATTCATAGGACCCAAAGCAAGAGAGACTAATATTAACAGGAATGTAATATAGAAGAAAATTGCTTCAAAATTCGTCAACATTTTTATTTTTTTTGGTTCGAGAACGTTCCATCCAAAATAACCATCAATTTTATCCATAAAAATATAAACATGCATTTTAACAACTAACACTATTAAAATAACTTTAGCAAGTAAAGTATTTGAAGCTATAATAGAATAAACACACATAGCAATTAAAACAATAGCAAACCTATTAAATTGAAGTGCAAATGAAGTATAATTAAGATCATACGGAAAATTTTCGTCAAGTAATGTTAATGATTTATTAAACTTCATCCTTAAATAAACCACTATTGCCTCATACCACTCTATAAGAATAACATTTAAACAACACCAACCAAAGATATTATTAGGCATATAATATATAAACGGCCAAGACATTCCCAAGAAAACAAAAGGCATTACAATACCATATTCAATTAACTTAAAACGTTCATTATAAATAACATAATTACCATCCCTAATTTCCACTATCCTTTTCTGAAACGGAGTAAGTTCTCTTTCCTCAACAGGTTTCAAAAAATAACACTTTGTTTCACGATTAAAAAAATCTGAAAGATATATCCTTTTTGATACAAAGTAATACACAATAGCACATACAATAAGATTAGAAAAAATAACAACACCAGCATTCATATTAACTCACATCCCATCCAGTAACTTTTTCTATTGTTCTTTTTAATTCTACAGAAATAATCATATCTCTTTCCATGTCAATACACGTATTTGTGAATGTTTGAATTGCATTCAACACACGATATTCCTCTGTCGCTTCATGCATACTTATTATAATTTTATCGCCTTTAGAAATTTCAGATAGTATTTTAGTTGATGCCATGGTAATTCCTTTAGTTAATCTTACACCAAATCCTACTAATGCTAAATCAAGTGAAAATGATAATACATCTTCATCAGTAGCCGTTCCAGAAAAAAATCCATGCGAATCGGCTAGAATAGCTACGCCACCCATAATTAAAATCGGAATTAATATAGGAGAAGAGAGCGTTACTGTTCCAATTAAAGCTCCAACTCCCAATCCAAGTGCAACAGATCCCAGTAAGTTCTCAAATAATCTTATTCACTATTGGTAGTCCATCCAATAAGTGAACCAATTGTTCTAAAAAAATATAACGTTTGTTGAAATAATTATAGTTCTATTTTATAATACCTATACAAAATAATAATAATATAAGGTATAGCATAAAGTAAAAGAATATAGATATGGAAAATTACTGAAATAATCGGTAATGCAATAGCAAATCCTATATTACCTAAATCATTGGGAGAAAAACTTTCTTTTTTACGTTTAATAATCATCTTTATCATAACCTAACATATATTCTACAGTATTAAATTCTAATTCTTTTCTTTTTCCATCAACATAAACATTAAATTTGAAATATAAGTGTATGTCTGATTTGCCATTAAGCCAATTTCGCTCTGAGAAAAAGAAACAGCACCGTTGTTACCGTTTAAATCATTAACTTGATTAACCGGTTTAATTTCACCAATTGAATCCATATCTTCAATCAATAATTCATCACTATTTAACTCATTTTCTGTATATTCTTCTTCGAAATCATCGTATTCTTCAAATTCATAATCATAATCGTAATATTCATCAGAATATTCAATAGT
>AUXO010555073.1_pt1 | contig 14215 bp, 15 predicted proteins | sample 768731 | NCBI WGS metagenome assembly AUXO01 (sample SAMN02715735, study PRJNA202380) | gut metagenome | biome: sheep rumen | host: Ovis aries | place: New Zealand: Palmerston North | reverse complement strand
AGGGCTCTCCTTTTTGTCTACGGTAACACCCGCCCAGTTTCCGATTTTTTCCTTTCGTCCGGTAATGGCGTTATACATAGTGGTCTTACCACTATTGGGATTACCCGTTAACGCGATTCTCATTCCAACTCCTCCTTTGTATAAACATTTATTATTGATTAAGTCCTTATAATAGCAATTATACATAACTAACCACTATTGAAAAATAGAAGGACTATATCTAGTCCTGTTAAAACACCTATTTATTATTCATTGAAGCTTATTCTTCTATCTGAATAGCAGCGCCAAGCTCCGGATCTATATTATATCTGGCATCTTTTATAGAAACCACAAGATTCTTTTTCTTGTCTACCACCGTTATCTTCTCGCCGCTGTAACAACCCAGAGAAAAGAGAAATGCTTTCATATCCTCATCACCATAGGTATTTACATCAGTCACCCTATACTCTACTCCCAGCTTAGCATCATTTAGATTCATTTATTTTCTTCCTTTGATATATTTTAGATATAAATAAAAAGTGAGGTTAAAAATATCTAACCTCACTTAATATACTCTTACATTATTTATTTGTCAATAACTTATTTATTTTATTCGCAGGTTATATGGCATAAATCACAAAAAGCTGTATGCGAGCATACGCTTTTGTGATTTATGCCATATACACTGTGAATATGAATAGTATATCACAAAAAGTCTTGCATATACGGTTAATTTATGCTAACATTTGTTAAGATTTTAAGATTATATTTAAATATAGTTATCTGTGATTATATAGGAGGACATAGGAGTGGCCATGGAGATTCGTCAGTCTGCAGAGGATTATCTCGAAGCAATATTAATGATTAAGGAGAAAAAAGGATACGTTCGTTCCATAGACGTAGCTAATCAGTTAAATGTATCAAAGCCGAGCGTGAGCTATGCAACAAAGAGGCTCAGAGAAAACGGCTATATAACCTTTAACGAAGATGGAATGATTTCTCTGACAGAAAGCGGAATGGAGATTGCCGATAAGATATATACAAGGCATAAGGTTCTGACCGATATCTTCAGAAGTCTGGGCGTTGATGATGAAATCGCAGCAGAAGATGCTTGTAAAATAGAGCATGATCTGAGTCCTGAAACCTTTGATGCACTTTGCAAATATGCAAGGAGTCACGGTTTATCAGAGTCATAAAATAGAATTAACTAGAAAACGAGTGGGGACGGTAATCGTCCCCACTCGTTTTCTTATGCGGTGAGTCCTGTATAGAGCTGATAGTATTTACCCTTCTGCTCCAGCAGTTCATCGTGAGTTCCGCTCTCTATAATTCTTCCATGCTCAAGAACCATTATCGCATCACTGTTCTTAACAGTAGAAAGTCTGTGTGCTATGACGAAGGTTGTCCTTCCTGCCATCAGCTTATCCATTCCTTCCTGAACCTCGCGCTCTGTTCTTGTATCGATGGAACTTGTAGCCTCATCCAGTATAAGCGCAGGCGGATCCGCAACAGCAGCCCTGGCAATTGCAAGAAGCTGTCTCTGACCCTGACTCAGGTTTCCTCCATCTCCTGTAAGAAGCGTATCATATCCCTCAGGCAGCTGTCTGATGAAATGGTCAGCATTCGCAAGCTTCGCAGCTTCTATACACTCTTCATCAGTCGCATCCAGACGGCCATATCTGATATTTTCCATAACTGTTGTTGAGAAAAGATGCGTATCCTGAAGCACGAGTCCCAGTGACTTTCTCAAATCACCCTTCTTGATCTTATTTATATTGATGTTATCAAATCTGATCTTTCCATCCTGTATATCGTAGAAACGGTTTATCAGATTGGTAATAGTTGTCTTTCCTGCACCTGTCGAGCCTACAAATGCTATCTTCTGTCCCGGCTTTGCATCCAGGGAGATATTATGCAGAACCATCTTATCCGGTACGTACCCGAAGTCAACATCATCCATGAATATCGCACCCTCGAGCTTCTGGTATGTGATGCTTCCGTCAGCCTGATGCTGATGCTTCCATGCCCAGAGGCCGGTTCTTTCTGTCGTCTCCATAAGCTCGCCATTTGGTCCTTCCTTTGCGAGTACCAGGCTTACATATCCATCGTCTGCCTCAGGCTCCTCGTCCATAAGCTTGAACACTCTGTCCGCTCCGGCGAGCGCCATGATGATTGAGTTAAACTGCATGGATACCTGATTGATAGGCATATTAAAGCTCTTGTTAAATGTAAGGAATGACACTAGTCCTCCGACTGTCAGAGGTGCAACACCTCCAAACCAAGCTCCCTTGATTCCGAAACCGGACAGTATCAGAACTGCACCGATAACTGTACAAATAACGTAGCTTAAGTTTCCCAGCTGTGCCATAGACGGCATAAGTATATTTGCATATTTATTTGCATTATAAGCACTTCCGTAAAGCTCCTCGTTCAGCTTATCAAACTTCTCGATACTTTCTTTTTCATGGCTGAACACCTTGATAACCTTCTGTCCGGAAATCATTTCCTCTATATAACCATTCTCAATTCCGAGATTCTTCTGCTGCTCCACGAAGTACTTTCCACTCTTCTGAGATATCTTCATAGTAACCTTCATCATGAAAGCTACCATAATAAATGTAACTATCGTAAGCGGAACACTTCTTATGATCATACATATAACAACTCCGACAATAGTGAGCATACTTGAATAAAGTGACGGTATACTCTGACTTATCATCTGACGAAGAGTATCTATATCATTTGTATAAACAGACATGATATCACCATGCTTGTTTGTATCGAAGTACTTTATCGGAAGCATCTGCATATGTACAAACAGATCACTTCTGAGACGTCTCAGTGTACCCTGTGAAACAGAAACCATGATACGGTTATAAGCATAGGTAGACGCTACTCCAATTCCATAGAAGCCCGCCGTCGTAAGTATAGCCTTGATAAGCGGACCAAAGTCCTTACTTCCGCTTTCGAGCATTGGGTCTATATAGTCATCGATCAAAACCTTCATGAACAAAGTTCCCTGGAGGTTTGCAACCACGCTAACAAGAACCAGAATGAAAACAAAAATCATCTGAATCTTATAGAACTTAAATATATAGCCCATCATGCGTTTGAATATCTGTCCGGGATTTTCTACTGATGGTTTCATCCCTCTTGGCGTTTTGCCTTTCGGTGCCGGCATGGTATCTCTCCTTTAAAAACTTTCCTATTTCGCATCGAAGTCACCGGAACCACCCTGCTGTGACTCGTAAACATCTCTATATATCTCATTTGTCTCAAGCAGCTCCGCATGGCTTCCGAAACCGTTTATCTTTCCGTCCTCCATGACGATTATTTTATCCGCATCCATAACACTGGATACTCTCTGAGCAATAATTATCTTGGTTGTTTCCGGGATATATTCCTTAAATGACTTTCTTATACGTGCATCAGTCGCTGTATCTACAGCGCTTGTTGAATCATCAAGAATAAGAATCTTCGGTTTCTTAAGAAGCGCTCTCGCTATACATATACGCTGCTTCTGTCCACCGGAAACATTCGATCCACCCTGCTCTATCATAGTGTCATATTTATCAGGGAAATCCTGAATAAACTCATCCGCACATGCAAGCTTCGCAGCCTGAATGCATTCCTCATCGGGAAACATTCGATCCACCCTGCTCTATCATAGTGTCATATTTATCAGGAAAATCCTGAATAAACTCATCTGCACATGCAAGCTTCGCAGCCTGAATGCATTCCTCATCTGTAGCCTCTTTATTTCCCCATCTCAGGTTCTCATAAATCGTACCGGAGAACAGTACATTTTTCTGAAGCACAACAGAGACATTATCTCTGAGTGTTGTCATGTCGTAGTCCTTTACATTTTTACCGCCGACTTTTACCTCTCCATCCGATACGTCATAAAGCCTGCTTATCATATTTACAAGACTGGTCTTAGAGCTTCCGGTTCCACCGATTATACCGATAGTCTGGCCGGAATCAATATGAAGATTTATATCACTGAGAACAGGATTCTCAGCCTTCTCATCATATCTGAAATAAACATTTGAAAAATCAATACTTCCATCAGCCACTTCATATACCGGATCCTCAGGATTTTTGAGTGAGCTTTCCTCCTCAAGAACCTCGGCTATACGTTTTGCACTGGCTACAGACATTGTTATCATGACTACAACCATTGAAAGCATCATCAGACTCATAAGTATCTGCATGCAGTACGCAAGAAGTGTGGAGAGATTTCCCGTTGTAAGCGATGAGCCACCGCTTCCGATGATGAGCTTTGCTCCAACCCAGCTGACCATAAGAATACAGAAATATATCGTCGACTGCATGATCGGCATAACAAATGCCATTATGCTCTCTGCTTTAACAAAAAGCTTATAGATCATACCGTTAGCTTTTTCAAATCTATCTATCTCATACTCTTCTCTCACGAAGCCTTTTACAACTCTGATCGAGGTTACATTTTCCTGCACGCTCTCATTCAATTCATCATACTTAGGAAATGCTGCTGTGAAATATTTAGTAACCCTTGTTATAAGAAATGCACCAACGAGCGCAAGGAAAATAACCGCATAGAGATAAACCATCGCAACCTTTGGGCTTATCATAAATGCAGCTACCATAGCAACCAAAAGATTGATCGGGGCTCTGGCCAGCATTCTGAGAACCATCTGATAGGCATTCTGAACATTTGTGACATCCGTTGTAAGTCGGGTGATAAGACTGGCAGTAGAGAACTTATCTATATTCTCGAATGAGAAGTCCTGTATATTCCTATACATATCTCTACGGAGATTCTTTGCAAGACCTGCAGAGGCTTTTGCACCGTACTTTCCACCCATTACTCCGGTATAAAGTGCACCCAGTGCAAGTATGATCATGATTCCACCATAAAAAAGTATACGCCTCATATCTATCGTATCGCCTTCCGAGATATCGATAATAAGACCCATAACTATAGGAATAATTGTTTCAAATATAACTTCCAATATCATATAAAACGGAGTTATAAGTGATGCTTTTTTAAATTCCTGAACTTCCTTTAGGATAGTTTTAACTGCTTTCAATTTCTAACCTCTCCTGACATGTGTTCTGCGAAGTCGATTTACAGTTTAACACCATTTAGAATTCTTTACAATCCTTATATTTTAAACTATAATTGGATGTGGCTGTACTTAAGTCGGCCACGAGAACACATTTCTCGACACGGCTATATGACAAACAAAAATATATAATAAATATAAGGATGGACGCGTGAATGATTGAGTATAATATAGGTATTATGGGAGCAGGAAGTATCGCAAAGGTTATTGCTGATACGCTTCACCATATGAATGGTTTCTGCCCTTATGCTATTGCATCTAGGGATGAGGAGAAGGCGAAGAAGTTCGCTGAGGAAAATGAGATAGAAAAGTATTATGGTTCGTATGATGCTCTTCTTGAGGATCCGGAGGTTGAGCTTGTATATATAGCAACTGTTAATTCGAATCATGCTGAGCTTGCAAAGAAATGTATCGATGCCGGCAAGCCTGTATTTGTTGAGAAGCCTATCTCATACAATGCAAAAACAGCTGAAGAGCTTCTTAACTACGCAAAGGATAAGGGTATTTTCTGTGGCGAGGCTATGTGGCTGAGATACAATCCACTTATGCTTATGGCTGTTGATCAGATACGTAAAAATGTAATCGGCGACGTCAGATGTATCCAGGCAAGTATCGGCTATAACCTCGGTGGAAAAGAGAGGATGCTGAAGCCGGAGCTCGCAGGAGGAGCACTTCTTGACATAGGTATATATCCGCTGACTGCTATATTTATGATAATGGGCGGTCCTCCGGTTCAGGCAGTTGCAGAGCCTCTTGTTACAAACACAGGAGTTGATGCATACTCGACCATATATATGAGATACCCTCAGGGACGTGTTGCTATCGCAACTAACACTATGACAACCAGACTTGATAACAAGGTTGTCATTTACGGAACACATGGACACATGACGATTGATAATGTCAATAATCCAAAGCTCCTTACTGTATACGGCTCTGACGGAAAGCCTAAGGCGGAGATGAAGTCCAACAAGGAAGACTATTCAGGATATGAATATGAATTTAAGGCTGCCAGAGTAGCTGCTATCTCCGGACACAGCGAGACAAAAGAGGCAACAATTGCAGATACTCTTAATCTCTATAAATTTACTGACAGCCTCAGATATATGTGGAACCTTAACTTCCCTCTTCCGGAAGAACCTGAGAAGAGACCGGCCAAGGAACCACCTGCACCACCAACTAAAAATGCATAAAGCAAACAATGCTATAGATTATAAAAGGACGGTTCTCAGAACCGTCCTTGTTTATTCAAGTAAATTACTTATCCGATATTTTTCTTCATTAATGTCATCAGGTAATCTGCATCCAGCTGACCCGGCGCACTCTTTTCACCAAGCGTTGCAAATGTGAGACACGCTCCGGTTTCTTTACCCTTTACTCTGGATATAGTTCCGAGGCTACCCATGGAAATCAGCACAACAGGCTTTGCTCTCTCCACTACCATCTTCTGATTAAGTTCCATCATTCTCTGAACATCGAACTTACTGTTTGGCATAGCCGCTATCTTCAGTATGTCACCACCGAGCACCTCCATCTGTCTCAGCTTTTCTTCTATCTCAGAATCATGTGGTGTTTTTTCGAAGTCGTGATATGATAGAACCACCTTCATACCCGCCTCGTGTGCACGCATTGTTGCTCTTGCTATGTTATAGTTTCCGACAACCGCCTCCACATCTATCATATCTACAAAGCCGGAGCTTATTACATTTCTCATGACATCACCTATTCTGAGATGAGCCCTATCGTGTCTCAGCTCACCGCCCTGTTCCTCACTTCTAAAGGAGAAGAGCACTATTCGATCATTGAAAAGCTCTTTAAGCTTCCTCAGGATGTTGAATACATTTTCAGCCTCTGTGATGTTGGTATAATAGTCTGCACGCCACTCGAGAACTGCAACCCGAAGCTCAGGATAATTCTTGTACTTCTCATCAAGTCTGTCTATCTCTTTACGTATCTTTCCCGCAACATCAAAAATCTCACGTCCCGTTCTTCCGATGATAGGCACGCAAATACGGGGAGTTCCGTCCCCGAAAACAAAATCTTTAATTTTTACGGTTTTATCTACTGAATACATGTATTATTACTCCCGTAATAACAGACAATACTACCTCTAACAAAGCAAAGAAGATAACTATCTTCGGTATGCTCCAATTTTTATTCTTACGCATATGGTCATGCAGTGGAAGCCTTAGATTCTTGAACGGATTTACATGAATCGTTCTGAGAAGTGTCAGCTTCAACAGACCAAGTCCGCCGTCGATTATAAATACAAGTGACAGAAGCAGGAATGCAAAAGGATGGCCTGACTTCATTGCAAGAAGCGCCAGGAAGAATCCTATGGTTCTTGATCCCGCATCGCCCATCAGCACTGTGCTCGGGTGCCAGTTATATGCCAGATATCCCACCAGCACAAAAGCCATTACCGTACCAAGTGCCGTATAGCTTGTCATATATTTTTCCTTGCCAAATATAACGGAGAACGCAAACAGTTCTATAACGCTTACTGTACCACACAGTCCATCAACGCCATCAGAGCAATTAGTTACATTTATCGATCCCCAAATAAGTGCTACTGCAAGTATAACATAAAGCCACACAGGAATGTTAAAATTCCACTTAAAAAATGAAACATTTGTATCATTGAATTTTACAAATGTAAGTGCAGCTGCCAGAGCGAGTACAAAATCCAGGATTCCCTTTACCAGCTCTCCCCATGGAGCCTTTGCAGTGTCGTCCAGATATCCTGTCAGCATCATAATAAATGCCAGTACTAAAAATATAACATAATCCTTCTGAGTATTCCAATGAAGTGGCAGGAAAAGAACTGCAGAAACGATCCATATGATCACGAGCAGAATTCCCACTCCTGTAACCTTTCCGCTGGAGGCTTTATTTACCTCGACTCTGTTTCCGTCCTTATCAATTACAAACTTACCGCCATCTCTCGGAAGGAATCCAAAGGGCTTGGCCATGAGAACAAATGTAATAAAGAATGCAACTGCCGAAGCGATCAACACAACTACTTTATCTGAAAAATGTTTGCTGAGCATTTCATATAACATGATTAGTACTCCTTAGCCTCTTCTTCTTTATTCATAACTCTGAGCGCACCCTGAGCAAGAGCAAGCAGTTCATCCTCTCCCGGATAAACAGTGACAGGTGCAATAAACTCAACACGCTCCTTGATTCCATTTGTCACTGCCTCGCCATGGGCGATACCACCCGTGAGTATTATCTGATCAACCTTGCCCTTAAGTACTGCAGACATAGCTCCGATGTCTTTGCTCACCTGATAGATAAACGCATCGAATATCAGCTTTGCCTTCTCATCAGTGAGGCTTCTCTTATAAACCTCCTGAGCATTGTTAGTTCCAAGGTACGCATTATATCCGCCATTACCTATAAGCTTCTTCTTTATCTCAGCCTGTGTATACTTTCCTGAAAAGCACATATCAACAAGTGCTGCAGGAGGAACTGCTCCCGCTCTCTCCGGAGAAAATGCACCTTCACCCGAAAGCGCATTGAACACATCAACTATTCTTCCGCCGGTGTGAGCACCAACCGAAACACCGCCGCCCATGTGAACTACTATCAGATTCAGACTCTCATACGCCTTTCCAATTTCCTTTGCATATCTCTTTGCAACCGCCTTCTGATTAAGCGCATGGAATATGGAAACTCTCGGAAGCTCCGGAACACCCGATACTCTGGCTACATCTTCAAGCTCATCAACCACTACGGGATCAACTATATATGACGGAACCCCTATCTCATCAGCGATTCCCTTTGCGAGGATACCACCAAGGTTTGATGCATGCTCTCCGCCGACTCCAGCCTTAAGATCCTCTATCAGCTTATCAGTAACCTTGTACGTTCCACTGGGTATAGGCTTCAGAAGTCCGCCTCTTCCCACGATAACGTCAAAGCTCTTTATATCCTCTCCCTTATCCTTAAGGAAGCCAAGTATCATATCCTTTCGGAAGTCAACCTGATCTACTATCTTCTCAAACTGAGCTATCTCCTCAGTTGTATGTCTCAAAGTCTCCTCAGAAACAAGTGTTTCATCCTCGAATATACCCAGCTTCGTTGAAGTTGAGCCCGGATTTATAATCAGTGATTTAATCATCATTATCTCCTCTCTGGTAAGTAAGTCAGAACAGTTCTTTATTACTTATTTTTTAAGCGAATCAGCAACCAGCGCTCCAAGTGCAAGTGAATTAACCTTTACCTCAAAGCTGTCTGAACGTGATGTCAGTATAACTGGTGCAGCTGTACCTGTTATGAGATTTCCGTTCTTTACATTTGCAAAATGTACCAGTCCCTTATACAGTATATTTCCGGCATGTATATCCGGGAAGAGAAGCACATCAGCATCTCCGACGATCTTTCGTCCGGTAGCTCCCTTATGCTGTGCTGCCTCAGGACATGTTGCCAGATCCATAGATAATGGTCCGTCTACTATACATCCAGTTATCTCACCTCTCTCATTCATCTGCTTCAGCTCGTCTGCCTCAACAGTCTCCGGCATCTTCGGATTAACCACCTCAACTGCCGCAAGAGGTGCAACCTTCGGATTATCAATACCGCAGGCATTACATATCTCAACAGTATTACGGATAATGTTCGCCTTGTCCTCAAGTGTAGGGTAAGGAACAAATGCAACGTCTGTGAGGAAGAGCAGATGATCGACTCCCTCCATCTCAAATACACATACATGCGAAAGTGGTCTTCCTGAACGAAGTCCTACTTCCTTATCAAGAACTGATCTCAGGAAATCCTTTGTATCGATGAGTCCCTTCATATACATATCTGCCTTGCCGTCATGAACAAGCTTAACAGCTGTAAGAGAAGCCTCGATTTTATCCTTTACATCAACAACCTCATAGTCATCCAGATTCATACCTATCTCATCTGCAATAGGCTTGATCAAATCTGCATCACCTACAAGAATAGAATCAGCAATTCCTTTTTCCTTAGCCGCTTTAACCGCAAGGAGTACCTCATCGTCCTGTGCAACTGCAACAGCAACTTTTTTTGTTTCAACCTGAGACAACTTCTGAATCAGATCATCAAAACTTTTTGTCATTTTTCCTCTGCCACCTTTCAAGCTTCTTTATTATTGTCAGCGCTAGCTTTTACACTGTCAATTTTATCAACAATAAACTCAGCCGCGATCGGAATGATAGTAAGTACGATCATAATAACCGCAAGCATCTTTTCTGTCCCCTGCTTTTTAAGTGCCTTGGTATAAGCTGCCTTTATATCCTTGCGCTCCATCTTCTCTGCTTTTTTCTCAAGCTTCTTCTGCTTCTTAGCATTTTTCTTCGCTATCTTAGCACTTGGACTTTTAGCCTTCTTAGCTGTTTTTGCACCTGTTACACTATTTTTCTCCATAACAAAAATCTCTCCTTTGCCTCTTTATTAACCCCAGGAATGCGCGACCAGACTAAGCACTGCCGCAACTGCTATAAGTACCAGAATAGGGATAACTCCCAGTAGAGTTTCCTTTACTCCCTGCTTATGTACTCTGTCATTTCCGATAAAGCGGTGAATTCCATTCTTCTCTATAAGTTCAACCTCTTCACCCACTTCAAATATACAAAACATCGTATTCTGCTTGGTGTAGACCGTGTTACCGGACTCAGTCTCTATCGTCATCTCGATAACATTTTTATGAGCAAGCTTGTCGAAGATTTTTTCTTTCGATACGATATGCCCCTTGACCGGTCTCCAGTCCTTAAGTCTCTTTTTCTTTCTATGTGCACTTCCGGAGGCCGAATAGTAAAGCTCCACCAAGAATACTATCACAAACACGACCGCTGCAATATTCTTAAACAATTATCGGTTCCTCATTTCATTTATAATAATATGTGGAAAACCCACAACTTGTTATTATAACTCAATTCAGTCCACTTATAAAGCCTTTAGTTTTCTCTTTCTTCGGAGAATCAAATATCTCACTCGGTGTACCCTCTTCGTAGATTATGCCTTCGTCCATATAAAGAATACGATCAGAAACATCTCTCGCAAACTGCATCTCGTGAGTCACGATAAGCATTGTCATTCCATCCTTTACCAGATCCTTTATCACTCGAAGAACCTCTCCAACCATTGTCGGATCCAGTGCCGATGTAGGCTCATCAAAAAGCATGACCTCCGGTTTCATCGCAAGCGCTCTGGCTATTGCTATTCTCTGCTTCTGACCATTTGAAAGCTCATCCGGATAATTCAGTGCTTTTTCAGCAAGTCCGATTCTTTCCAGAAGTACCATTGCCTCATCATAGGCCTCCTGTTTTGATTTCTTAAGCAAGCGGACAGGTCCGGTCATTATATTCTCTGCAACATTCAGATTTGCAAAAAGATTGAAAGACTGAAATACCATTCCGACCTTTCTTCGAATCTGAATCGGACTTACGCCCTCAGCTGTTATCTCTTCTCCATCATAATAAATGCTTCCTGAACTTGGTTCCTCCAGACGGTTTATACATCTGAGCAAAGTAGTCTTTCCTGTTCCGGATGGACCTATAATGGATATAACTTCTCCCTTTTCCACCTCCAGATTTACATCTGTAAGCGGCGTTACATCAGGGAAATCTTTTCTTAAATGTTCAATCTTGATCAAACTCATTTAGTCTTCACCCCCTTGATGCGTCTCTTTTTGGTCTTCGGATCAAGCCTTTTCATAAATGCTTTCAGAGCCGCAGCGATGATCCACGCCAAAATGAAGTAAATAAGTGCCGTTACCAAAAGCGGGAAGAATGCCTCAAATGTTCTGCTTCGGATGATATCTGACATCTTGGTTATATCCTGTATTGCGATATATCCCACAACAGATGTACTCTTCAGCATATTTATCACTTCGCCTCTGTAAACAGGAATTATATTTACCATTGCATTTGGAAAAACAAATCCAAAATAAGCCTGATTCTCGTTAAAGCCAAGCGCAAGTGCAGCCTCTCTCTGTCCTGGGTCAATACTGTTAATTCCGGAACGCATTATCTCCGAACCATAGGCTCCCAGATTCAATGTGAAACCGATAACAGCAACCCACATAGCACTGAGTCCCGTTTTACCCAGAAGTACATAATAAAGAATCATCAGGAGAACTACAGTAGGCGTACCCTGAAGAAGCTTCACGTAAATGTTTGCTATAGGATTGGCAAGTCGGCTGTCTGCCCTTCTGAACTGAGTTACAAGAAATGCAAGAATAGTTCCGAAAAACATGGAAAGAACAGTGATGAGACAGGTCATACCGATTCCAGAAACTATAAGCCTCCATCTGTCTTCTCTGATAAATGTTTTGTTAAAACTCTCAATCAATGTGTCCCAGAAGCCCTTCTTTTCAACTGTTTCTCCGGCTTCTGTTTTCATATCCTCCGAGGCGTCCTCAGTGCCTGCCAGATCACCTGATCTAACAGCTACCACGATTCCACCATCACTTACAGGATCAGAGAACATAACCTCTTCCTCTCTCTCCGGAGTAACATTCATAGAGGTGGTGAAGTCATACTTACCTGACTGAAGTGCAGGAATCCTCGCCTGGAAATCCACGTCACCTATTTCGAGTGCGTATCCATACTCACGACAAAATCTAACAGTTACATCAATGTCATATCCGACATTTTTACCGTCTTTTATGTAAGAGAACGGTTCATCAGTTGTTGTTGTAACAAGGTGAATAGTACCGTTTTCTCCGGTAAGTCCGGACATATCGACTGTCTTTTTACTGTCGTCGTCTCCGAACCATATCTCATACATCTCTGGAATTGTACCGTCATCATTATACTTTTTTAGAAATTCATTCAGCTGACCACACAGCTTCCTCTCATTTTCATCATTTTTTCTAAACGCAAACGAATAATTATTTGTCTTCAGCCTTTTCTTTATATAGTCAACATTCGGATTCTGACTATGGATATCCTTCAGTGCAGCCTCATCTCCGAGATATGCATCTATGGAACCGTTCTCGAGCGCTGTATTCAGGTTCGGATATCCATCATAGTAAAAGTATTCACTATTCGGAAAATGAACAAAGCTCTCCTTTTCCATATTGGTTCCTGTCAGAATACCTATCTTCTTACCATTATAATCCTCGTAGCTGACACTTCTGTTATCATCACTTATAGCATTATTTGAAGAAATGTCTTTCCTTCCCATCCAAATAAGAAGTCCAATAATAAGAAGAACCAACAGGACGATTATCAGATCTAATCTTGTAAATCTTTTTTTCTTACTATCCATTAGTTTTCCTTTCCACCAATACTTAATTTACTGTTAGTAAATATAACACATAAATAAAATAAATAACAGATACAGCCGGGAGCATAAATGGTTATTCCCACTATGTCCCCGACTGTCTATTCACTCTCGGCGTCTGTCAATGTTGCTTCTTTTTCTTTATCCGTTTCGTCATCAGCTTCTTCATCTGTTTTTTCTTCACCTACTGAAAAGGTAAACTCCATCTTCTCACTTCTCACGCCTCGCGATATGGCATATGCTGTTATCACATACTCTCATAACTTTTAAATCCTCACTTTTCCGGCCACCCCTTTTCCTGTTTTTTGGTAACCAGCCGATTATATCAGAAATAAAAGCAAATGCAAGAAAAATTTTCACAAGATCAAATAATTTAATTTTCGTGAACATTGATAATTCATGTGACATTTCTGTGATTTGTAATGTGATAAAGTTAACTCATCAAAAGAAAACGTACGAAAAAACAAATGAAAAATAAGAAAGAAAATGGAGGAAAAATCTATGAAAAAATCTATTAAAATCATCGTAGCAGCAATAATAGTACTTGCTTGTGCATATGTACCTATTAACTCTCACGCAGCAGAGCCTACTCAGAGTGCAGTTATTAAAGAAACAGAGCCTAATCAGCGCATAATAAGCGAAGAGCTTTTACAAAAGATAAAGGAATTTAAGGAGAAGCATCCTGATCAGCTCATTGAGTATAAGCAACTTTCAGATTATGATTTTCATCAGATTTTCAGACGCAATCTGGAAGACGTAGATCTGATAAACCAGCTTATCAAATCAGGAGACAGACGCCTTCTTGAGAATGAGCTTATACGTATAAACAGTCAGCGCGGATATCCAATAGATATCAGAGAACTGGCAGATGA
>AUXO010252720.1_pt1 | contig 14217 bp, 11 predicted proteins | sample 768731 | NCBI WGS metagenome assembly AUXO01 (sample SAMN02715735, study PRJNA202380) | gut metagenome | biome: sheep rumen | host: Ovis aries | place: New Zealand: Palmerston North | reverse complement strand
GTCGTAGAGCCGCACGCAATGACGATGGTGACCGTACCGGGCGTATCCGCTCTGTATGAGAAGGTATGCGCCGTGCGGTCGACCGTAAGCGACTGGACCTGCACGCCGTTTGCCGTGATGGTGACCGGTGCTTCCATGCGGATAGGGTCATAGACCGTGTAGTCAATGCTCAGGGTCTCGTACTGCACTGCCGTTGTCTTGTTGTAGTCAGAGACGATGATGGGCGTCGTGTTCAGGGTCTCAAGACAGATGATTTCATAGTAAAGCCTGTTGGACTCTACCAGCTGGCCATTGACAATCGCGTCGAAGTAGCACTCGAAGGTGTGCGCCCCGTGCGACTGCTGAGGGATGGTGTAGGACATCTGCCTGCCCGAAACGGACGTGACGGTAGTGCCTATCTCCCTGCCGTCCAGAATGAAGTGTATGGTCTTTTCGACTGAGCCGACCGGGGTATAAGGGAAGGAGATTGCGCCCTGATAGGGTGTTGAAGAATCGAACACGGAACTGTTGCTGAGCACGACCTTCTCCACAGAGAAGTTGACCGTTCTGGCGTTTCCGTAGGTATCCCTGATGGTCTGCTTCACGATGTTAGAGCCGACCATGAGATAAGGGGCGATGTTCAGGGTGATAGTGCCCTGAGGGACGTTCAGGAGCGCCTTTGTCACTCCGTTCACGGTCACCTGCAAGGTGCCGGGTCCCGTCTCGTTCTCGCCCTCTATAGAAGACCATGTGATACTGGTCACGCACTCACCGTCCCCGGCGATGGTCTTCGCCTGCCATCCGGTCGTATTGTTTGCGGTCAGCACTGCGTTGTTGCTGGCGTCTGAGCCGCCCCCGCCGCCTCCACCGCCGCCGATGCCTGAGAAGGGCCCGGCTACGACCTCGCCCTGATGGGTGAAGTAGATAGCGTCATTCTCGATATAGGCGCCGTCAAAAGCCTCATCCATGAGCAGTTGCATGGCGGTCTGGTTGCGCTTCATGGAAGCCATCTGAGTGGAAAACTCAGCCACCTCGTTTGAGGCCAGTGTTGCAAGGTCAAGCGCCTGACGGGATGTGGTCCCTGCATCCGTGGTCAGCTGTGCCACCGCCGCTGTCTTGTCGTCGATGACCTGCATGGAGCTTCTATAGGTATCATTCCACTCCTGCATGCTGTCGGTATAGGACGCATCAAACTCATTGAGCATGGTGCTCACGGACTGCTGGGCCTCAGACGCCGTCTGCGCACTCAAAGCCGCCGCCTCTGCCGTTTCATCCAGTGCCTGCTTATAAGCCTCGTACTGAGCTCCTGCGGCGATTATCTCTGCCGCGTTGTTCTCGACTGCATACAGTTCCGCGACCTTTGAGTCGGACACTACAGTGGTCTGGTCCAGTGCCGCGTGCTCTGTCCACAGGGTAAAGTTCGCCGTGCTTATCTTCTTCCCGCTGTGGTACAGAGTGAGTTCAAAGTTGCCTTTGCCAGCGGCGGCAGTCATCTGGAGTTCGCCTTCCACGGTGACCGTCTTTGCGGTCGTATCCACTGTGGCGTCCACGGAGTAACCGTTGCCGTCTGGCTTTGTGCCCCTTATCATCGCTGTCGTGCCGGACTCCATGGTGAATGTGCCCGAACTGGCATACAGTGAAAAAACAAGGGTGAAGTCTTCGTCCCCCTGATTGAGCCTGACGGTCGTCCTTACGCCGCCCGGCACCATGTCAAGAGGGTATCGGTATATCATGCTCATGTTGTCTGCCCTCCATCTGCCTCAGCTTCCACGTACACGGGGAAGTTCTGTGAGAACAGCTTTTTCCCGCCCCGTATGAGGCATACTTCAAGTTCCCCCCTGCCGGGTGCATTGGTAAGTTGCGTAGTCCCCGCAACGATGACATCCATGCCCGACAGCGTAGCGGGCATTTCATAACCGGTATGGTCGGGTTTCTTGCCAAACAGCTTTGCGGTAGTACCGCTCTGGATGGTAAATTCCCCACTGCTGTTGTACAGGTGGATGAGTATCCCGAAGTCGGTATCGCCCTCATTCACCCGCAGTGTCGGCGCGTGCCCGCCCGCGCACATGTCGATGTCCAGTTCGTGGATTATCATTTGCCACCTCCCCCGATGGCGATTGCGGCAAGGGAGGCTCTGACTGTATCCCCGAGGTTCGTGACCGCCCCGTCAACGCTCTTCTGTGCGCTCTCTGCCCGTATGGCGCACTCCTCAGCCATTTCAGCCGCCTTGTCCATCCGTGATAATGCCTTTTCCGCCGACCGGCTTATCTGGATGTCCGCCTTCTTGCCCGCCTCGTCAACGTCCTGAAGCGTCTTCCCTGCCTTTTCAAGCATCTGAGTCATGCGCTTCTCCATCCTCTGCATCAGCTCATACAGGACAGCGGCATTTGCCCGTGATTTTTCCGCTTCCTCTGCCGCCTGCTGGGTCTTCTCAAGGTATTCCTTTTCCTCGTTATACTCAGCCATACGGGTCGCTTTTCCTGCCTGTGTCCCGATATACACGGCATGCATCCCAAGGATGTTCACGATGACTATCTGACCGGGGCTTACCTTTTCGGGGTCGAAGTCGTTGTAATCAACTACCGCAGGGAACTCCCTGTTCTGTACTGCCATATCAGTCCTCCTTTACGGCATAAAAAAAGCACACCCGGTATGGATGTACTGCCTACATAAACTCTCTTACTATCTTCCTCAGGTCCAAGATGTCCTGCTCAAGGTCCCTTATCCGCTTCTCCTGTTCCATGCCCCTCTTCATCAGGTACTCTATCTTGTGTTCGTGGCCTTCCAGCTTCACCTGCTCTTCAGTCATGAGCACCATATCCGATTCCCTGATTGATAATTCCATGTGCGGTTCTCCTTTCACCTGCCTCGGTTTTATCCATTTATTCCTCAGACAGTTTCTTTTCCCTTATGTAGTCTCTGATTGCATTAACATGCCCAAGGAGCTCATTGTCTACAACGTAGAAGGACTGCTTTACGTTCCTTGTCACAGGCTCCCCGGTTTCCGCGTCAATCTCATCAAATGTAAATGAAATACGGTCCCCGCCACCGATGTTAAGAACCATAAAACTACTAAGCTGTTTCATATAAATCCTCCTGTTCACTCATCCATCTGTTCATTTCTTTTATTTCCTCATCGTAGAGAGCCTCAGGAGATATCTCCTCCCTTTCTACTTCTTCGGGTTCTTCAAGGCGTTCCATTTCACAGCCTATCTGTCTGGCTTTTATCTCCCAATCAAAAGCCAGCCCCGGTGTACCCTGTACGATAAAATATGTTGGCTCTTTCTGGCTCACCCAAACATCGCCTTCACCCATTTTTTGCAAAAAGACATAGTATGTACCGCCAGCAAGTGTTTCCAGAAAAACATCGTCTATCTCAACTATGCACTCCCCCCTGTCATCCAACACCCCAGACCCGATGTCTCCAAACATGGGTGACGGCATCTCATAGCAATACAGGAGCCTCCGATTATAGTTTTGAGTTTCTGCAATTCTGGATTTTGTTCCATCACAAGATATTTGGCCGGTTGCGTACATGTTTCCACCAACACGCAGATTAGGATTGATGGAAACACGGTTACTCCCATTCTCCATCTCTATCTGTGCATAATACCCAGACCCACTTGCTTGAACCATCCATCTTGACGTGGCTGTTGCGCTAAGGCTTACAGCCCCGCTAAGCGCCTGTAGGCCAAGTGAATGTGTTGCACTCATCCCGCCGTCGGACATGGATAAATATTTCGTTGTTGACCCGTTCTTTCTTATAATTGCTGATACAGCAGAACTACTCGTTCCATCAGGATGGCCTATCGTAAATTCGGTTTTTGTACTTGAACTGTATTCATCTGTGGATATCATGCTGTTGCAAATAATCTTGTTATTCGCAAGGTCGAAGTATACCTTCCCGTTGTTCGACTCAATCTTACCAGCCTTTATTACGTTCCCACTTATTGTTCCCTCATGTACTGTTATTCCGCTATGGTTCCACTCCCCAATTCGACGTTGGTCTGCATCATACATACGAAGACCATTTTTAGACCATGTGCCAATGACTAAATCATTCTCATCTCGTATATAAAGGACTCCGTTTGTATTTTCCCCGCCAACAGTTATGTTTGGTCCCTTTATGACACCACCGCTTATAGTGCCGCCTGAAATCGTTCCTGAACGAACATCAATGCCGTCATGATTCCACTGTCCTATTACCGTTGTGCCATTAGAGGCAAACATCTTGATACCATTTACAGTCCAGTTAGCAAGCTGTGTACCGTCTGCATCGCGTATATAAAGAATTGGCGGGTTATTTCCAGTCCCGCCAACAGTTATATTTGGTCCCTGTATGGTCCCTTTATAGACGACAAGACCCCCGTTGTTCATCTTCGCGATGTTTTCCCCATTCGCGTCTTTTAACAAAAGGATGCCGTTCCCGTTCCCGTTTCCGCCAAGCGTAAGTACACCGCCGTGTGCTTGGTCAAACGCAATGGTAATCGCCGCCATGAGGTTCATAAACATCGTGCCGCCCGGCGTAAAGCCATACCATGTCGGGTTTGCATCCGTCCCGTTCGAAGTTACCTGAATGCCAGCGTCAGAAAACATGATTCTGACAGGTGATTCTGCCAGCTCCCTCCTGTTGTGCAGATAGTAGATGGTTGAGCCTGTCTGTGAGTCTGTCACGGCGCGGTAGTACATGCCTGAGGCGCTTGCCACGGCATTGCGCAGGTCTTCTTCCGCAAGCATCCGAAGGCTCTTTTCCTCATTTATCTGCTTCTGCATCTCAAGGTAAGCTTTTGACTGCCAGCTGTACCTAGTGGCGTTGTTCCGAAGGGGCGTCTCTGCACCGCTCACGGTCTTTTGCTGGTCAAAGGCAGTAAAGTTTGTCCTTGTGATAAGGATGGGATACCCTCTGCCCTTGCGGTCCCAGACAGCGGCTACGTCCCCCGCCTCGATGGCCATGTTTGAGGAGTGTGATAAAGACGCCTTTCGGAAGGTCATACCAATGAACTGCGTGCCCAGCCAGTTTTTTATCTGAGTTATCTGGTTGGATGTGCACGCGTTCAGGACGTTGTTCTTCTCGAAGCCTACGACATAGCCCTCCTGCCCTGCCGTTGCGACCTGCTCAATCTTCTTGCCGTCATTGTCGGTGACTTCATAAGTCAGGCGCACTCCCGTTATAGTCACAGGGTCTACAGCTATGTCCTGAGAGAACACGGACGTGATGTAGTGCATACGGGCAAGTATGGCTGAAGACGGGGTCGTGCCCCCTGAGTATGCTGTTATCCAGCTGTTCAAAGCCGCATAGTCGAACCATCCGAAGGTGACTTTTCCGTCCGGGGTGCACTTTGCGTAGCACCCCGCAATAGCGGCGACCATGCCAACGACCTCGCGGCATGTAAGCCCGTCCGAATCAAACTCAGTGGCAAGTTGAAAATCATGGTGTGGGAACGGGTTCGCGGAAGTCTGAGGCTGGAACTGCACCTTTCCCAAACATGCGGACTGCACTATCTGGTACAGGGTAGCCGGGTAGGTTGGGTTTCCCGTATAAGGCCGGTCCAGCTTCTCCATGTTGTCCAGAAGGGTCAGGCTGATTGCCCCGTCCGTGAAAGAGCACTCGTCTACCGTATAAGTACCTATCAGGACGGGGTTCTCCCCTGTATCGGCAATGCCAAGGCGTATCAGTGCAGTCGCGTCCGTGAAGTCGTAGATGGAGTACTCCTCGTTCAGGTTCTTGATTGATAATCGCGCGGTCCCGATGATGGTCGACCCCAGTGCTGTGAATTTGTTGTCGTCTGATACTGCGTCTTCCATGGCGAATCCGCTCCCATCCCAGAGCTCCGCGTTCGTGAGCGTCAGGGTCGTGTGGTTCGTATCCGCAAGGGTCAGGACCGCCCGGACTATATATTTCTTCTGGTTATTACTTGTCGCCCGTTTAAAGGCTTCGGGGATATTTCTCATACATCATATCCTTATGAATTTCATGCTTATACTGCCCCATGTGCTGTCAGGGTCATTGAGGTTGAGTGCCGTTGCGGTCCTGTCGCCCACATAAAACTCGTTTGTCTGGAACGTGTTCGCAAGGCGCGGGTCCGCATATGTAAACATGATGGATGATTTGCCGTCCACAAGGTTGAGCAGGAGCTGTGCGTCCGCCCACGAAAGCCTAGTCCACTGGCACTCATAGGTGTCCTTTACCGCAATGATGTCCTTCTGCATAAAGCCAGACAGGTTACGCCCCGACTCCTTGCTCGATAAATCCTGTATGCCCGCCTTGTAGGAATCGGGGGTAGGGATGGGCGTCCCGTTTATCGCAAACGGCCTGCTTCCTTTTTGGACGCCCACGTAACCGTTCGGGTCCGGTGTGAACGTCCCGGTCTCATAGGTCACGCCGGTGTTCCTTGCAGGGAAGCTGACGCTGTTTATAGGGTCATTGGCGCTTGCCCTCTCTCTTTCGGGGAAGGTGACCACGCCGTTGCCCACTGGTAGTCCTATGCTCATGCCTTCCTCCTTATACGCCGCCCACAGGGCTGAACCTGCGGCTTATCCTGTCGTTGCCTGCATTGGCATGCCGCGCTACTTCCTCGTCGCCCATAACGAAGGTGATGTTCATGTAGTCACGGAACAGCCGCTCCATGATTTCCTGAATATCGCCCCGTGTAAGCTTCGAGTAGTTCATCATGGTCAGCATGTCCAGTATCTGTGTCATTGTGTCCGCTTCCCCGCCAAGGCCATCCACGTTCGAAGCGAAAGGGGCCAGAGTGCCTGCGGCGGCGGCAGGGATGTAGAAAGAAGACCCCGCCGCGATTTGTTCCATGCGGTCTATGAGCTCCGAAAAGCTTCCAGCGACCTTGTCAGAGAAGGTTGATAATACGTTGTCCAGTCCGTTTATGGCAGGCTCCATAGTGACGGCGGGCTTTATGCCGTTTGCCCCGTCAAGGACAGCCTGCGCAAGGTCTTCGGCTGTATCCACGGCCATCTGCTGTGAGTCGTCGATACCGCCCGCAAGACCACGGGTAATCATTTCACCGACCCAAGCGAACTCTTTCGAAGGGGAAGCGATGCCCAAAGCCGCTTTTGCCGCATCAAGGAGATTTCTCGCCACATCGGTCACGGTCGTATATATCCAGTCCCAGCCCGCATACAGGCCGTTCTGGATGCCTTGGAGCATGTATGTGCCGATACTGCCCCAGTCGATAGCCTTGAGCGCAGATAAAAGAGAATCACCTAAGCTATTGACAGCAGACAAAAGTCCCTGCTTTGCGTACTCGTTCGTGAGTCCGCCTGCTATCGTGCTTAGTATGGTAGAGCCTACCAGCGCCCAGTCCACATGAGAGAAAGCTTCTGATATTGAGGAAACAAACTCTTTGACTGTGCTGACTACCGCTTCAACGCCGGTCTTTATGCCACTTGCTATTCCGCCTATGACCTTTGTTCCCAAGCCGGTCCAGTCAAATACTTTAAAGACTTCTATTGCCGAGTTCAGGATGAGCTTCCACATCTCGACCCATGCGGACGCCAGCGACTTTATGCCGTTGACCATGCCCGTGATGGTGAAGCTTCCCAGCTCATCCCATTTCACTTCTTTGAATACATTCACTATGTCTGTTATCAGGTTCTTGATGATGTCGAGTACGGCATTTACGCCGTTCTTTACGCCGTTTGTGAACCCGGATATCAGGAATGTGCCAAGGGCGTTCCAGTCGATACCTTTAAAGGTCGCAAGAATCGTTGTCGCTATCCCCTTCACGACCGTGACAATGGCATTTACGCCTTTGCTGATGCCGTTCTTCAGGGACTCGACAGCCACTGTGCCGAACTTCAGCATGGTACTGGCCGTGCCGCCAGCTATGCCAAGCCCGCTTTGTATGGGTGTGATAACAGCCTTGACGACGCCAACGCCCGTGTTCATCAAGGCGTTTGCGGCTCCGTCCATACCGGCTTTAAGTCCGCTCACGACCTCATTGCCGTATTCCTTCGTGACTGTAGAGTCACCGTTTCCGTTTGTGCCAAGCCCCTCTTTGATAGGGTTGATAATCTTGTCTGTGACGTTGCCCTTCACCCAAGAGAAGGCGTTTGACAAGGCATTGGTCATGCCGTTCTTCATGCCCTCGATGGCACCTGCGCCTGTTCCCTCAAGTGCCGGGTCGCCCTGTCCTATTCCGAACAGCGCTTTGATACCGCCTATGATAGGACCGCCTACATTTTGGGCAAGCCAGCCCGGGATGCCCGTTATCCATCCGATAATACCTTCGCCAAAACCTGCAAGAAGTTCAAAGCCAAGTGGCACCATTGTTGTGGCGGGAGAAGCGATTCCAAAAATGCCTTTTATTCCGTTAAATATCGGCGTGAAGACATGTTCATTCAGCCACGCTCCGATACCGCTTATCCACGATATGATGCCGCTTCCGATGCCCTCCATGATGTCAGTGCCAAGGGTGTCAAGTCCTGCCGTATCCCCCGTGAAAATTGACCGGAACGCATTCTCAAACGGCTGTAGCATGTGTTCGTATATCCATGCCTCCACACCGAAAAACCAGTCGATGACACCCTGAAAGCCGCCGTCAACCACGTCATATATCACCGCATATGCAGTTTCACCTATTCCTGCAAGGGCGCTCCATAGGAAAGATGCGGCGGCGCCAAGGACAAGCCCTATTAGGTTGGAAGCCTGTTCCGCTATCTCTTCCCAGTTGAAGCTTCCAAAAAATTCTTTTATTTTTTCGACTATCTGTCCCGGAAGTGCTCCCCAGTCCACTTCCTGAAGGATGCCTGTCAGAAACTCATAGAGCCCTTCCCAGATGTTGGTCAGTTCTTCAGACCATTTGGCGACATCAAGTTCACCGAAATACCCCTTTACTGCGTCTACAACCGCTACGCCTAAGGCTTTCCAGTCCGTGCCCTCCATAAAACCGCTTATGGTGTCACGGAATCCATTCACCCATGCGGCAAAGGCGGCGCCGAACTCCTCCCAGTTCACATTTCCTACAGCGTCGGAAAGCGACTTCCCTATTTGATGGGCAAAACTGTAGAAATCAAATGTCGTCAGGAAGTTGTACACAAGGTCAAGGACCATGTTGAAAGCGCCAGACAAGGTGTCAGCTAACAGGCCCCACGGGAAGTTGTTTATCCCGTCATTGAGCCCGTTTCCTATGGCCTGCGCTATCTCACCCCAATTAGGTGTAGTGACAAAGTTGTGGATGAGAAGCACAATCGCCCCAAGTGCATGAGACAGTGCGTTGAACACCCCCTGCCACACGGCGGGGTCTCCTATTGAGGTTTCTAGGGTCGTCGCTATGCCAGTGCCGAATGTCCCCAGCGTAGCCAAAATGGTCGGCCAGTCAATGTTGTCGATAAATCCAAGTATACCGTCCTTTATCTTCTGCCCGACAACGTCCCACTGTATGTTGGATACCACTCCGTATATCAGGTCGAATATCCCGTTAATGCCTTCCGCAAGCGCCGCTCCTCCAAGCGCCCAGTCAGTATTTATCAGGGCGTCCATGAAAGACTGCCCGATGCGTTCACCCAGACCGTAGAAGTCAAAGGTGGTCACGAGATTGTAGACAAACTCAAACAGAGAATTTAGAGCCTCAGCTATTGTCGCGGACAAAAGCTCCCACGGGAATTCCTCCACGCCCTTGTTGAGCCCTATGCCTATATTCCTTGCGATGGACGCCCAGTCAGGCACGGAAATAAGGTTGTAGAAGAACAACAGCAGTGCCCGGACGGCATTGGATATGGTCGTGAATATCGCTTCCCATATCTCTGGATTGTCGAACGCGTGCTCCAGCGCAGTGCCGATGCCAGCGCCAAGCTTCGCGAATGTATCGAATATGAGGGGCCAGTCTATGTTGTTCAAAAGCCCCAGTATGAAGTCCTTTATCGCCTTGCCAAGGCTGTCCCAGTGCAGGTTGTTGACAAAGGCGTTCAGGAGCTCAAATATCGTGTTAATGGCTTCCGCAAGGGTCTTGCCAAGCGTATAAAAGAGCCCGGGCACTTCCATAAACCCATTCAGAAGTGTCGCAAGGCTCTTGCCAAGCTTTCTTGCCAGTTCTTTTATCTTGTCCCACGGTATGCTGTCCAGAAGGTGCTTTAAGCCCTCACCCAGCATCCTGCCAAGCTCCGTGAAATCCGCAAGCTCCCACATCTCCTTGAGCTTGTCGGCAAGTTCACTGAAGCCCGGGTCTATCGGAACGTCCACAAGCCCGTACTTCGGCTTTTCCTCTTCCTTGTCAATGATATGCAGTTCATCGAAGCTCTGAAGGGACTTCTTCTCTTCCCTTGCCTTCTTCGCGGCGCTTGTGTAGGCACTTGCCGCACCGGTCGTTGCCTCTGCCAGCGCTTCCTGATTGGCTATGGCCTGCTTGTAGGTGGTCTGCCCGGTCATGGCGGCCACGAACTGTCCGATGGCAGACACGGCCTGCGACAGGACATTGATAATCTTCTGTATCGCGGGGACGGCTATCTCAACGATGGGGAGAAATGCCGCCGCGAAGTTCACCTTCAGCTGTTCTATGGACTTGTCCAGTCCGTCCACCGTATCTGCAAGGCCTACGTCTACCTTCAGCAGTTCGTTGAAACCCTGCTGTACTGAACTCTTGAGCTTTTGGAAGACCTGCGCAAGGCTCTTAACACCGATGGTGTAAGCTAAAAACCTTCCGAATGTCATCTGAGCAGTCCTGCCAAAGGACTTTGTGGTCCTGCCCATGCCAAGGAGCCCATTTGTCAGCTTCTTAAACCCGGTTACGACCTTGTTTGTCACCATGCGCCCAAGGTTGGTTGCGGCAGAAGCGGCATGGGAACCGATGCTCTTTAAAACCTTTACCGTTGAGTTTAAAGCCATCTTGTGAAGGTTTTTAGTGGCGTTCAAGGCGCCGCCCGCAAGGGATTTTAATCCACTTACCACCTTCGGAATTCCCATCTTCAGGAGATTTGCGCCTGCGTCAACAGCGCTCTTTCCAAGGCTTTTTACTGCGTTGACTGCACCTACCGCTCCTATTGCGGGTATCATGGCAAGTTTATCTGCCGCGCTTGCGGCACTAAGCCCGAACCTGTCAAGTGAGCCTATCGGGTCCTCCATACCCTTCTTTATGGTAAAGCTGAGTTTTGTACCTGCCCCTGCAAGCCCCTCAAACGCTTTTTGAGCAGTGCCAGTTATGGAATTCTTTATCCCCTTGACAACAGACGATATCTTATCGGACGCTCCTTTTACGGCACTTGATACTGTTCCAGACAGGGTAGGCATCTTCTTCCAGTTCTCTTCCAACTGGTTCCACGCCTCTGAGTGGGAAAGCTTTTCCAGATGCTCTTTATACATGTCGAGTTCTTCCCGCATGTCCTTGTATAAATCTGTTTGCTTCCCACTGAACATCCCGTCATTGGTCACAAATTGTGTACTGCCTAATTCCTTCAGCTTTCTTTTAAGCTCATCGACTATACCTGCCGTCTGCTTCAGGGTCAGGTCAGCGCCAATCTTCGCTATCGTTTCGTCAAAGCTTTTGGCGAAGAAATCAAGGTCTTCCTGATTGCCTATATTGGTCTTATAGGCTTCGTCAACCTCGTCCATCGAGTCAATCAGTTCCTGAAGTGACTCCTGCATCACCTTGTATGCTTCAGTCTGTTCTCCTATGACGACCGTCCCATCCTCCATCTCATAAGTCCTTTTGGAGAATTCCTCGACCATCTTAGTGATGTCCCCTAAGATAGACTGCGCCTGTACGAAGGTATCTGCCATGTCAATGGAATTAAACGTGTCGCTTATTTCCCTGACGTTATCCTCAAATTCCTCTGCCGACCTTGCGGCATTGCCCATGTCGTCATCGAATTTTTGGAAGTCGAACGCGCTGTTCATGACGCCAGAAAAAGACACAAGCCTTGAGCGCAGTGACTGGAGCGCCTTCTGGAGTTCGTTTGCCCCTGTGCGGAACTCGTTATTATCAAGCTCTGACTTGAAGTTGAGCGACATAGGGTTTACGCCAGCCATGCTCCATCACCTCGCTTTTCAGTCGCCCAGAAGCTTGTTCAGGAAGTCCATATCTTCCTTCTCCTGTTTGCTGAGCCTCTTCTTAATCACACAGATGTCTCTGTTGTTGTCCCAGTATTCCCGTTCCCACTTCTCCAGCTTCTTGTGTCTTGCCCGCTTTTGCCGAAGCTGAAGCACCTGTGAGTATGTCCCTTCTTTCATTTCCATGAAATAACCCATAAATGTCCACCAGTGCAGATAGTCAAGGGACCGAACCTCCCTGCCAGCGACTGCATTTATGGCGGGAAAGAGTATCCGTTCATCCTGTGTCCAGTCGACAAGCCTCGGGCTTTTGTCCTTGTCTTTTTTTGAGTCTGCCCCACAGTCTATGAACCATGCCGCCCGCTCATAGGCTTCTTCAAGGTCGTCCCGGGGGATGTCCTCAAGGTCCGGGTATATGACAAGTAGCATCACGAAAGCCTTCTCGCCGTCCTCAAGGTCCGGGTCCTCGAAAGCTTCCATGATGTTTAATATGTCCCGGAAATCCGTGCGTATCGGATAGTCCTTCCCGTTCACTTCCAAGGATTCGGGGAGGCGTCCTATCATTTCTTACGCTTCCTGTTTGCGGGCACGTACCTCTCTGTGTACTTGCTGAGCCTTGCGTTCACCTTCTTCGTCTCCTCGCCGTACTGCGCCTTCAGGAATTCGCCAAGGCTCTCAAAGACTCCCTCGCAGTAGAACCTTCCGTCCACCATGGAGAATGGATGCATCCTGCTAAACAGGCTGTTGCCGGTCTCCACGTTGAAAATGTAGTCACACAGCTTAAACAGCCTGTCCCTCGCCTCGTTGAAAGCCGCCATGGAAGCGTCGTCCGCTTCGTCCTCCGCGCCCTCTCCCTCGCTTTGGGCACTGCCTTTTTCCGCCATCTCTGTGATGGGCGCCATGACCTCGTCGAACTTGTCCAGTGACTCGTTGAAGCGGTTCACGATGTCAACGTCAGTCGGCTGGAAGGCGAACTCGCCTATCTTGTCGCCGTACTTGTTTAACATCGGCACGTGTACAAAACCGTCGTCGACCACTATCTGGAGAACAGGGGCGTTATTTTTTTCCGTAGACATATCCTTCCTTTCCATGTGCAAAAAAAGGGAATCCACTAAGGATTCCCCTGCCGCTTTTTACTACTGTATGTGATTACGGGTTCGGGTTCGCAGGGTTTGTGCCAGACTCCGTAAACCGCCTCGTGTTGATGCTGAAGGTCCCAGAGACCCTGTTGCCGGTATTGAAGACCGTAAAGGGTATCTGTACGCCAGATGTATCGCCGCCAAGGCTCTGAGGCACGACATAGCAGTCCTCCCTGTATGCCCATTCGACCGTCCCGGATGCATCCATGAGGAGCTCCACCCTCGTAGTCTCGCAGGCTTCGCCCGTGAGGCGGTTGTTCGCGATGTTCTGGAGCTGGTCCCAAAGCGGGTCACCGGACTCCGCATAGAAGGGGTTGACCTCAGACTGGACCTCATATCCGTTGTGAATCACGTTCTGCTCGCCAAGGATGTTCTTGTTGACCTCGACCTGCGGGTTCAGCTCTTCCGCGTAGGACTCAAGGTCTTTACCAAGGCGGACATAGTTGGTCGTCCCAGAATTGAAGGACGCGTCAATATAATGTGCAAGGTACTTGCGTTCAATCTTGCTCATATTAATTCCTCCTGTAACTTACCTGTATCTGTATCTGGTACTTCGCCATATTGCTCCCGCCCTGCATGGGGTATGGGGTCAGTGTCGGCAGGATGGATTTGACGGTCCCGCCTTCCCACTCGGGAAAGTTCCCGACGTTGTTCTGCTCAACAATCCAATCCATCATTTTCTGATAGAAGCCCAGATTTGCCAGATTTTGGGCAACGTCCGCCCCGTAAGGCTCCCTTGAAGCAATGATGAAGTTCTGATACTGAATGTCATCAAGGACCATCTCGCCCAGAATGTTCTCGTGGCTCCTCAGTGCGGACGGGCTTGATAATATGCTGTACTCCGTGGGGTTCTCGCCAAGGTAGTCCGCCTGAAAGCGGTTGGTCTTCTTGACGGCGGGGCACTCCCTAAGCCACTCCCGGAGCTTTTCCGTGTTGTTCACTTCGGACATCTCAGTTCTCCTTCAAAGCCTTCATTGCCGCGTCATACACGTCCTTTTGGTGGTCCGCCATTGCCCTCTCGAACCAGAACGTGCCTGCAAGGGGGTTTATCTCCGTGGAGAAGACCTGTCTATCCTCGCCGTAGTACACCTCTCTTGCGTA
>AUXO018376536.1_pt1 | contig 14218 bp, 12 predicted proteins | sample 768731 | NCBI WGS metagenome assembly AUXO01 (sample SAMN02715735, study PRJNA202380) | gut metagenome | biome: sheep rumen | host: Ovis aries | place: New Zealand: Palmerston North | reverse complement strand
AGTGAATAAAATCATATTCAGCAGTACATGCGCCACCTATGGCGAGCCTGAAAGTGTCCCCATTACAGAAGATATGCCGCAGAATCCTATTAACCCGTACGGAGCAACCAAGCTTATGGTCGAGAGGATATTCAAGGATTACAGTAAAGCATATGGATTGCAGTTTGTAGTCCTCCGTTATTTTAACGCTGCCGGAGCAGATCCGGACGGAGAAATAGGGGAGAGTCATAATCCGGAGACACACATTATACCGCTGGTTTTAGATGCGGCATCGGGGCTCAGGGAAGATGTTAAAGTATTTGGGACGGATTATGATACACCGGACGGGAGCTGCATAAGGGATTATATTCATGTAACTGACCTTGCATCAGCACATCTGTTAGCTCTTAAGTACTTGGAAAAGGGAGGGGGTTCGGATTTCTTCAACCTTGGAAACGAGAAAGGCACAAGTGTCCTGGAGGTTATTGAGTCTGCACGGAGAGTAACCGGTAAAGGGTTTAAAGCTATACTCACAGACAGACGTCCGGGAGATCCTGCAAAACTGGTCGGAAGCAGCAAGAAAGCAAAAGAAGTTCTTGGTTGGAAACCACAATATGAGGATATCGATACAATCATATCCCATGCATGGAAATGGCATGAGAATAGGCAGTACTAAACAGTACGATTATCTTATAGTAGGAGCCGGACTGTTTGGGGCGGTGTTTGCTAGGGAAGCTACTGATGCGGGGAAAAGATGCCTCGTTATAGATCGCAGGAATCATATCGGAGGTAACGTATATACTGAAGAGATCGAAGGTATTCAAGTACATAAGTACGGTCCACATATTTTTCATACGGATATCGAAGTAGTATGGGAATATGTGAATCAGTTCACCCATTTTAATCATTTCAGATACGAGCCCATAGCAAACTATAAGGGCGAGTTGTATAATCTTCCGTTCAATATGAACACATTCCATCAGATGTGGGGAGTTAATACTCCGGAAGAGGCACAGTCTAAGATAGAAGAACAACGTCGAGAGATAAAGGGGACCCCCATAAATCTCGAAGAGCAGGCGATTAGCCTCGTTGGTCGAGATATTTATGAAAAGCTTATAAAGGAATACACCGAGAAACAATGGGGCAGACCCTGTACTGAATTACCGGCATTCATCATCAGAAGGCTTCCCGTCCGTTTCCGTTTTGATAACAACTACTTCAACCATCCGTATCAGGGAATTCCAATCGGTGGATATACAGCTATGGTTGAGAAGATGCTGGAAGGGATAGAAGTACGATTAAACACAGAATACAGAGCAGGAGAATATGAAGCATCTAAGGTCGTATATACCGGCCCTATAGATGCTTATTTTGATTATAGATTTGGGGAACTGGAGTACAGAAGCCTGCGGTTTGAGACCGAAGTGTTGGATATGGTCAATTATCAAGGCTGTGCCGGCATGAACTTCACTTCTCACGATATTGCGTACACGAGGATTGTGGAGCATAAACATTTTGAGTTTCAGGATGGAACAGATAAGACTGTAATAACGAAGGAATACAGCCAAGACTGGAAGAAAGGCGATGAGCCTTATTACCCAGTCAATGATGAGAAGAATCAGAAATTATTTGAGCAGTATAAGGCGTTAGCAGAGGATGAGTGTAATATCATCTTCGGTGGCCGCCTTGGAGAATATAGATACTATGACATGGATAAGGTTATAGCGAGGGCATTAGAAGTGGCAAGAGAGGAATTACAGAGTGTCTAAGATACTGGTTGTGGCGGTGCAGGATATATAGGTTCTCACTGCAATAAGATGTTAGCTGAGAACGGCTATGAGACGGTGGTTTTCGATAATTTGGTCTACGACCACAGAGAAGCGGTTAAATGGGGTGAGTTGGTAGTTGGAGATTTGAATGATTCTGTTGCACTTAAGAAGCTGTTTGACGAGAACGATTTCGATGCTGTGTTCCATTTCGCTGCCTATGCTTATGTAGGTGAGAGTGTAGAGAATCCTGAGAAGTACTACTTCAACAATGTGGCCAATACATTAAACCTGCTCAAAGCTATGCGTGAGCATTGGGTAAATAATATAGTATTCAGTTCTACTTGTGCTACTTATGGGGAGCCTGAGAGTGTTCCTATCACCGAAGACATGCCGCAAAATCCTATCAATCCTTACGGAGCCACGAAGCTTATGGTTGAGAGGATATTTGCGGATTATCACAAGGCCTATGGGCTGAATTTTGTGGTACTGCGATATTTCAACGCCGCAGGGGCTGATCCAGATGGGGAGATAGGTGAGAGTCACGATCCTGAAACACATATAATTCCACTGGTTTTAGATGCGGCGAGCGGTTTGAGACCTGATGTTAAGGTATTTGGAACAGACTATGACACTCCAGACGGTTCTTGTGTAAGAGATTATATCCATGTTACCGACCTTGCTTCGGCTCATCTGTTAGCACTGAAGCACTTGCAAGCTGGCGGAGCTTCGGACTTCTTCAATCTCGGTAATGAACGAGGTACGAGTGTATTAGAGGTGGTTGAAAGCGTGAGGAGGGTTACAGGGAGAGAGTTTACAGCGGCTCACACAGAACGCAGGCCGGGGGATCCTGCGAAGCTGGTAGGGAGTAGCAAGAAGGCTAAAGATATTTTGAACTGGAAACCCCAGTTTGAAGATATAGACACTATAGTATTCCATGCCTGGAAATGGCATGAAAAGAAGGAATATTAAACTAATGCTCAATAGCACGACAAAGAATGATTCAAGTCCTACAGTTTCTGTTATAATGCCAATATTCAATGTTGAACTATATCTTCGAAAAGCTATTGATAGTGTTTTGAGTCAAAGTTTCGATGATTTTGAGTTGATCTTAATAAATGACGGATCTACCGACAATTGCCTTTCAATCTGTAGGGATTTTGAAAAAAAAGATCCAAGGGTGAAAGTCATATCTAGAGAAAATAAGGGGCTTGCTATGAGCCGTGAGGAAGGAGTAGAGAAGGCTAGAGGAAGATATGTCTATCTGATGGATTCTGACGATTATATTGAACCCGATATGCTGAATACGATGGTTGAGGTGGCTGAAAAGCATGAAATGCAAATTGTGATGTCGGGATTTTATATGGAATATTACGAACATGGAAGGCATTTCAATGTTAAAGTTGTGGTACCAGAAAAAAATTATAATGATATATCTGAATTTCAAAAAGATGCACATATTTATTTGAATAAAACAATGCTTAGTGTTGTATGGAATAAACTGATAGAAAGAAGTCTGATACTAGATAATGATGTGCACTTTAAGAAAATCCGATGGGATGATCACCATTTTGTGATGGAATTGTTGAAATATGTTGACAGATTAGCAGTCGTGAGTGACGCACATTATCATTGGTATCGTTCCCGCAAAGGATCGGATACAGAAAAGATTTATTCTGATCCCGACTTGTTTATACACAGAGTTGAGCAATTCGAAAGTATATTAGGCACATATAAGGCATGGGGTAATCCTATAAATATTGATGGTGCATACAAATGGTTTATGGAAAGGGCTTTTCAATGTGTTCAGGAATATGTATGCAGTGACAACGATGATAAAAGAAAAAAAATAAATGAAATATGTAGTAACAAATATGTAGTTGCTGGTAACAGTATGCAAATACCCTATGGGAAGTTTATGCGCATTTGTATTAAAATTATGGAAACAAATAATTTTTATCTGATATGGATTATCTCACATATGATTCGACTTGTGAAAAATACAATGCCAAGATACTTTTTTGCCGTTAGATCGAAAAGAAATTAGATGTCAAAGTGAAATGGGAACAGGGACTGTGATACCAATTAAGAGAAGGATTAAGGAATCGATTCCTATAAGATTGTTGGCCTCGCCATATATGATGGTAAAGAAGTACCTCGAAAATCAGAGATATGATAATAGTAAATATCCGTCTGAAATAAAAAAATATAAAAATAGGCATAAGGGAGGGCGTTGTTTCATTTTAGGAAATGGTCCGAGTTTACAGGTCAAAGATTTAGAATTAATAAACGAAGAAATATGTTTCGCGGGTAACAGAATATTTGATATTTTTCCAAAGACAGATTGGAGACCGGACTATTATTTTTGTGTTGATAAGAATGCAGTATACCAGTTAAATAGCGAGATAGAGAGAATGAATAATATCACGAGATTTATCGAATTTTCTGGGAGAAAGGCGATAAATAATAGTGATGATATCATTTATATTAATTCCAATCCTTTTTTTAGAATTAATTTATTTAATGACTCAAAGACAGGCATAAGCGAAAAACCAGAACATATGTTTTGGCATGGCTATACCGTTGTTTATCCAATGATTCAGATGGCTCTATATATGGGCATGAAGGAAATATATCTTTTGGGGGTTGATTTCAACTATTCAACTGTAATTGGAAAATTCGGAAATGTTAAACATAAAAATAATGTACAGGATTATTATTCTAATCGTAAAGACAACAATGCTTTTTTGAATTATCATTCGGTTTTGTATTCCTATGAATGTGCAAGGAATTACTGTGAAAAACATAATATTAAAATACGTAACTGTACAAGAGGGGGGAAATTGGAAGTTTTTATTAGAGAGAGCCTTGAGGATGTAATTTCCTCTAATCAATAATACTGGGGATTGCTGTGGTAGTTGAAATATACAATAGAGTGTCTATAAAATCTGGCATAGGATGGTTGCTTCTGTTGATGCCCTTCTTTCCTGTAAGTATTATCGAGTATTATTGGGAGGAGAGCGACTTGCTGTTTGACATATGGAAGATTTTTTCCATATTTATCATACTTGTATTGATATTTATAAATGAGGGTATAGGAGAATTATTATTAAATGCTAAACTGGGTCTTGTGTTCACTTGGTGGTTTATTCTTTTTGTATCGACATTAGCCAATGGTGGAAATGTATTAACGTTTATAAAAAATGTTTTAGCAGGAATTTTTCCTATATTGCTTTTGGTTATGCTACTACAACGAAATGAACTGGTGTGTCTGAGTTATTTAACATCATGGCTTTGGCTATTGATAATACTAAATTTTGCATCCATATTGATTTATCCAGAAGGAATATATAGGAGTTATTCGGATGATTTGGGTTGGTATTCAGATGCACATTGGATACTGGGACATAAAAACATAATAATAGGCATTTTCCTATTTACTATCATTGTGTCATTTCTAAATTCGTACTTTATGTATGGCAGAGTTCTTTTGAGATACAAAGTTGGGATGATCCTGTGTACGATCGAGGCTTTTTTGATGGATTCGCAAACATCAGCGTTTATACTTGCTATAATCTGTGTTTTTACATTTTTTATTCCGTTAGGGAAAATTATAGAGAAGATCGATTCAAGATGGATTGTTATAGGCGAGATAGTTCTATTTGTGGGTATTGTCATTTCCAAAGTATATATGTATTTTAGCTTTATAATACAGGATATAATGGGGCGTTCAATGACTTTATCAGGCAGAACTACAATCTGGCCGGTTGCATTGAAGATGATAAGCGAGAAGCCGTGGATTGGCTATGGGATAAGAGATTATAAATGGATAACAAGTAGCCTTGGGAGATCATGGGCAGTTCATACACATTGTCAGTATCTTGAGTGGGCATTTACGGGAGGTATTTTTTTATTTGTAACCGGAGTAATTTTATTTTGGCAATGCGCAAAAAATATAAATGATATACAGCCGAGAGAAATCCAAATTCTTATGAAGGCAGTCTTACTTGGTTTAATGACTGGAATGCAAACAGAAGTATTTATGTTTAAGACTTTAACAATCCAGGTCTGGTATGTAATAGTTTTGATGGTAAGCCTTAATCAGAGTCAGATTGATTATTACTTGAACTATGTTGATGATACAATTTCCCCAATAAGAATTCTAGTGAATGGGAAAGAGGTTTTATAGATAATGGGGTTTGCAGAAGAGAGAATATTTATTATATGCGCACGGCCTTTCACTGGAGTGTCAGGGGGAGGTTCTGGTGTTAATTGTAGGCTATATCTAGCAAATAAAAAATATAAGAATCTGGGTCATACAATCCATATATTTCTAGATGCTATATTAGATGGTCAGGATGAGTTGTTGCCTGACCCACATATTTCCCAAAAAAGAAAATCTAAATTTTTTAACACTCTTAGGAAGCTTTCATTACCAAATGTTATTGTGTATGAGAAGAAATTAGTTGTTGCAAAAAAAATGATTAAAAGGGCTGATGAATGCTATCATTTCAAGCTTGAAGATATTTTTATATTTTGTGATACAGAGAGTGCATATGCATTCAGTTTATATGATACGCATAATCAGTACAGACATATTTCTATAGTATATCATCAACAAGGTAGCCTATACAACGAATGGAATGCGTACAATAGAGTTAATGCTTGTTGCTTTCATAAGTATCTTGACAATATTCAAATGAGAACATATCAAAAGTTCGATATTGTAGGATTTCCTTCATATGGCACCAAGGAGACATTATGTAAGAATGCTAAGAATCTCGGATTGTTGCTCGATTCAAAGAGGATGTATATTACTTATAATGGATTTGACCCACTTGAATTGAAGCAAAAAATAGTAAAAACTGGTGATGTAGAGGGAAAAGACAATTATTTAAAATTCATTACTGTCTCAGCCTTAAATTATGCAAAAGGAGTTGAAAGAATTCCTAGATTTATTTCGCAGATTGTGAATAGTGGTATCGATATTCGATGGACACTAGTAGGAAACGGCGTTATGGCTGAAAAGCTGGAAGAGGAGATAGGAAGATATGATCTAAAAGGTAAGGTGGTATGGATTAAAGAATTTATAAGTCATGAACAATTGCTGTCAATATTGCAAGAAATGGATTATTTTGTTTGTTTTCACAGATGGTCAATATTTGATTTTGCAATTATCGAAGCAATGGCTTATGGCGTGATACCTATTTTGACAAATGTAGGCGGTAACATGGAGATGGTGGAGAATGAGAGAAGTGGGTTTTTGATTGATGATTTGGGGGATCCTGTCGAAATCAATAATCTGATAGAAATTATGAAAGACGAAAAAAAGCGAGAGGATATGAAGAACATATGTATGGAGAGACAAAACAATCTATTTAGTGAAAAAGCTTTTCTTGATGGCTATAAAGCATTAGTAGATGCATTGAAAGCAGTTTAGGCTTGAAAGCGGATAGTGTATCTTTTAGGAAATCTTAATGATTGTAAGGGGCTTCTAAACTCTGACTGTTGTCCCTTGAAAACATAATATGGAGAGGTGTGAAAGAAACTCAAACATAGAAGTGATAAAGCTTGTGGCGATATTGATGATAATCATATCTCACTCAGTCCCATATGTGGACAACTACTCGCATCCTTATCTTATTGACTTACGGTATTCAAGTGAATCAGTTCAGCAAGTGGTGATGATAATGCTGCGAAACTTGGGACAAATTGGAAATCTGATTTTCATGATCAGTTCATTTTGGTTTCTTCAAAATTCAAAGAGAGTAAATATAAGCAAGGTCATCAATATCATCCTCGATACCATAGTAGTATCTGCTTTTTACATCCTCGTGGCTAGGATCCTTGGCATTCAGATTGATCCTTGGGATTTCAGAATGATGAAGCATCCAATATCTCTGGCAGCTTGGTGGTTTGTAACTTGCTATCTTATAGTCTATATCGTGCATCCTGCATTAAATCAGGCTTTCCAGATTCTATCAGGTAAAGTGATGAACTTATCAATCGTGATAGCTGTGTATGCTATTTCAATCCACACATTGTGGTGGCGATCAAGTTTCTATTATAGTTCACTTATTGGGCTTATCTATATTTACTTCATCGTTAGCGTTACACACTATGCGGTTAAGAGAATAAGGGAGTCATGTGATACAAATACGTTAAGGAAGTACAAGAGAACAGTATCATGGCTTGTTCCATTTGGAATCTTTTTACATATCGCTTTTTTAACTCTCTTTAATTATGTAGGTCTACACTTTGAGAGACTGGGAAATGATATGTTGAGGTTCAATATTATCATCAACCCTATTTTTATCATAGTTGCGATGTCGGTATTTCTGATAGTTCTGTTCAGAGAGCCAAGACGAATTAGAGTTATCAATTATTTACCATCGCTATCTTTGCTCATCTATCTTTTCCATAACAGTATTTTAATTTATAAATACATTGTCCCGGATATTTATTTTAAATGGGTATTTGAGCATATAAACGGAGATATTCTTCTACCATTAGTCTTTTTATTAGCGTTCCTGCTCCTTGTCTGGGGATTGCTATTAAGCCTGATATATGACAAGAGTTTAAGGAGAATAACTGTTGGGGTTTCTAACAGGGTAGGTACAGTCATAGAGCGATGGGTTTATTCGTAAAGCCTGTGTTATGAGAAGGTGATGATTTGAAAGGAAAATCCCTCGCAAAAAACTCTTTTTATAATGTACTGTACCGGCTACTGAATATTGTATTCCCACTCGTAACATCCATATACATAGCGCGAATCTTAAAGGCTGAGAGCATAGGACTTGTGGCCGCTGCACAGAATAATGCTAAGTATTTTGCAATGGTTGCGGCCCTTGGGATACCTACTTATGGGGTCAAGCTGATAGCTCAGTATAAGGTTAAGAGCCAAGAGTCTTCGAAAGCCTTTTCGGAGCTTTTCGTTATTAATGGAGTCCTAAGCATTGCTTGCTCCATAGCCTATGTAGCTTTTGTCCTGCTGATTCCGTATTTCAGAGCGCAGAAAACCTTATACTTTATCGTAGGTCTTGTGATACTCTTCAACATTTTCAATGTTGATTGGTTCTACCAAGGGATACAGGAATATGGCTATATAACCATTCGGAGTTTCATCGTAAAAATTCTGTCTCTCGCTGGAATTATCTTGTTTGTACACAGCGGGAAGGACTTCTATGCATATGCCATCGTAAGCACTCTTGCGCTGGTGGGAAATTATGTATTTAATGTTTTCCGGCTTAAGAGGTATATAGTTCCAGTAGTTAAAGGGCTTGAATTTGAGGAGCATCTGAGCCATATACTGACTCTTTTTGCATCGAGCGTGGCGGTTGAAGTATATGTTTTAGCGGATACCACGATGCTTGATCTGATGTGCAATTCAACAGTAGTCGGATATTACACGATGTCGATGAGGGCAGTTGCGGTAATACGGACTATGGCTGTAGCTATTTCGGCTGTATTCCTTCCGCAGATGAGCTACCTGTATTTTAGTGGACGTAAGGAGGAATTTCTAACTCTCGTAAATAAGGGAATTCATATATTGGGTGCTGTGTCTATACCGGTTGCTATAGGATTCTGCATAGTTGCAGATGACGCTATCGTATTGGTTTTTGGCGACGAATTCAAGAATTCTGTTTTGACAGCCCGCATACTGTCGTTATCCATTATTACTGTCGCCTACAATAATTTTATAGGCTTACAAATACTTGTCACGCTTGGCAAGGAGAAGATAACCACAATCTCTACAATATGCGGTGCCATCACAAATGTGATTATGAATTTCTTTTTGATAAGGTCATTCCAGCATAATGGAGCGGCTGTTGCATCCGCTACAACGGAATGCGTAGTCACCATGGTTCAGATAGTTCTGTCTGCCAAGTATATAAGAATTTCATATAAGCTGAAAAGCATCATAATTTCCTGCTTGGCAATGTCTGTGGGAGTCATTGCAACGAGGATGCTTATTACAGGTTTGGCAGTTCTTAGGGTTATTGCGTCTGTGATTATAGGTGGAACTGTCTATGTGGTGGCAATGTACATAATGAAAGATGAATTCATGATACTGATATTTGACAAAGCTAAAAGTGTTATAGGTAGAAAATAAAGTGTATTTTGGAGGATAGGAGATGCCGCATTTTGGGGAAAAAAAACAGAATTAAAACAGGGATGACAAATTTCCTCTATAAACGAGGAATAGACTTTATGGTCAATAGAATTCCCGTGAAGGTGAACAACGATGGCAAAACACTTATCAATCTTGGATCCGGTGATTGGGAATGTGACGGGTGGACGAACCTTGACTATTCATCTAAATGGTATTCTAAGGTCCAAAAGCGGCATAGATTTGTGGAGTATGATATCAGGCACGATAAAATCCCTTATGAGGATGATTCGGTTGACTGCATCTATTGCTCTCACGTCATTGAACACATAGAAAATGGCTATGATGAAAAGATGCTGGAAGAATGCTACCGAATTCTCAAAATGGGGGGAGTATTGCGCATAGCCTGTCCTGATGCGGAATTTCTGTGGCAAATGGCAAAATATGGCAAGGACTGGTGGTGTTGGAGAAAACGATGGTGCATTCAATTCGGAGTTGACTATAAGGATCTTAGACCGGTAGATTTGCTTGTAAGAGAGGTGGCCACTCCCAGAATGAAGAATTTCGGGTATTTATATGGGACGGAAAAAGGATACAAGGATTACATCGATGAATTCGAGAGACTGAGATGCGAAGACTTTTTAGGCTTCATTACAAGTGGGCTGGAGTTCAATGTTGATCATGTAGGTGACCACATTAATTACTGGACATTTGAGAAACTGAGCGGAAGTCTTCAGAAAGCTGGATTTAAGACAATAATAAGATCTCGTTATGCGGGAAGTATAAGCCCTTATATGAAGTCAAGGGCTTATTTTGATATAACTGGCCGGGGATGAGTTTATATGTAGAAGCAATAAAGGATTAACGAAGAGGAGTAAAAACAGTTTAATGAACCAACCAACTTACAACCCCCCTTTCGTGATTGCTGAGGCTGGATGCAATCACATGGGACAAATGGAGATCGCCAAGGATCTCATCGAAACAGCCGCGCATTTCTGCAAAGCAGATGCGATTAAGTTTCAAAAGCGTTGTCCGAAGGAACTTCTGACGCCGGAGCAGTACAATGCTCCGCATCCAAATCCGGCGAATTCGTATGGAAGCACCTATGGAGAGCATAGAGAATTCTTAGAGTTCGACTTGGATCAACACCGACAACTAAAAAAGTGGTGCGAAGAGGCAGGAATTATATATTCGACATCCGTTTGGGATTTAACGAGTGCAAAAGAAATAGCATCGTTGAATCCCATTTTTATTAAGATTCCATCTGCCTGTAATACACACTATGAAATGCTTCAATGGCTGTGCGACAATTACGAGGGAGAAATTCAGCTTTCCTTTGGAATGACGAGTCATGAAGAAGAGGAGGAGATAGTAAAGCTCTTTGAGAAGAATGGGCGTGCTAAGGATCTGATTCTCTACAACTGTACATCTGGATATCCGGTGCCTTTCAAGGATGTATGTCTGTTAGAGATTAATCGGATGAGAGAGGCTTATGAAGATCGGGTTAAAGCTATCGGCTTTTCTGGACATCACCTGGGCATAGCAATTGATGTTGCAGCTTACACATTAGGAGCAAGTTATATAGAGCGGCACTACACGTTGGATCGTACATGGAAAGGTACTGATCACGCAGCTTCTTTAGAGCCAGATGGGGTAAGAAAGCTTGTGCGGAATCTAAATTCAGTGCATAGTGCACTGACGAGCAAATTAGAGGAAATTCTACCTATAGAGCAGATTCAAAGAGACAAGCTTAAATATAGACAACTGTAAGGCTCTTCGGTATTGTTGATTTAGATCTGAACAGGGAAAAAGCAGTCACAGATATTATTTACTTGCTATATGAGAAATTACCAGACTATCTTCTTGATAGCAAAGAACTGAACAGGCTTGCAGAGGGAAATCTTTTCTCCAATTATGCTGAGGACTATTATTAGCACCGGTAGATGATAGGTAAATCTATGAGTAATTCGATTGAATCATTGTATGAAAAACGAATAGTTGCATTTATTGATATTCTTGGTTTTGAAGCACTTATCAAGGATTCGGAGAATAACAGGAACAATCAAAAGAAAGTGAACACTGCGTTAGATATTGTATACAGTATAAAGGAGTATTTTGCTGATGATGAATATGGCACTATCACGGGAATGAAAGTGATGACGTTCTCCGATTCGATTGTGATATCACTCCCCTTAGATAAAAAGGACGCTCTGTTCTTGATGCTCATTCACGTAATTCGACTGCAACTTAAACTTGGATTCGTTGGAGTTGTTGTTAGAGGAGGTATTGCCATAGGAGATTTATACCATGATAATAAAAAAGTATTTGGTCCTGCTTTAATTGAGGCTTATAAACTTGAGAGTCAGATCGCTATATATCCTCGTGTCATTATTAAAGAGAACACACTAAAACAAGGCATTGAGAAAACAATTGATAAAGGTTTGTATGGGCATTTATATGATAAGGCAGATATTTTAGGGTTAATTATGATTGATGACATTGAATCGGAGAATCAATATGTATATTCCCTTGACTTTCTGAGATTTATTTGTGGCATTTGTGATACTGAAACAGAAGAAAAACTATGGAAATATGAATTCAGAAAATTCATAGTCTTGAATTTGAATCGTTACAGCATCTCTAATACCAAGAGTGAATTGTTGACAGCAAGAGAGAAACGAATCCGTAGAAGGAAATTTGATAAATATAGATGGTTGTTAAAATATTGGAATCAAGTTCAACAAGAAAATGCGGACGAGTTCGAAAGATTCAAAATCAACAAAAGATACCCGTATAAATAGTATGGACAGTTAATCACGGAAAACTAATTGGTAAGGAGGAACTTCAGAGGATTGATGAGAACCCGAACTATATGACAGTGCCTGCGGCACTTCGGGAACTTGAGAAGATAGAAATGATACGTGATCATGATCATATATACCGTGAAACGGCGCATTGAGCGCGGAGAAACCAGCGAGTTGATTTCGGCGATTTTGCCTATCCGATCGCGTAACTGTGGCAGAGACGGCGGGATTCTATCGGCGTAACGACAAGCTTTCCGCGGGTTTATCTTATAAGAGGAATGTTCCTCTTGTGAGATATCCCTTACCCGTATCAGAGTAAACGACTGAAAAGGGTAAAGAGTAAGTTTAAGATAGAATCTAATGAAGCGCTCGGCGATTTCAAGAGCCTATTGCTTTTTAGGCGTTATGAATATTATGCATATATTTAATTTCATTATTGCTTTACTGGTGGCAGTCCTAGAGCTCTATTTGCTTTACCGACGTGTATATAAAAAATGGTCCAGTTGGGGAAAATTTATGATCATCCTGAATGGGAATATGATAAGTGTGTAATGAACTTACTTCATTTTCGGGAGATTTCCACATATACAATCGTAACTATGGGTATATTAGCAATTGGATTTGTAGGTTTGTATGTCCTATCGATTATCCCCATGCAATCTGTTATAGTTGATACTGGTATACATATTCCGTTTATTCTCGATATAATGGGAATGTTGATTAAACATATATCGTCATTGATAGTTAAGGATTACAAAATCGAAGGAAGAAATATCACCTTGATTTGCTCATTAGTATTAACCTGTTCAGTCGGCGTTTTAGACTGGAAATTGTGCCTTCTTATTCTTGCGGTAATAATGGGCAAGTTCATCTGGATTGATTTTGTATTTGAATTTGAAGAAATCAGAGATGAGATTAGAAAAATTGTAACTATGATTCGTCATGATATAGGTGTTGAATACATGGCTTTTCACCTCTCAATGTGGTTTTTGGGTCTTTTTATTGGATTTATAATTATGTATCTTTCGTTCATGAAAAGTGCCCCAGCATATATGATATTTGTATACGTGTTATCTCTTATTTCAGTAGCCATATCTAATTCATCTCAGTCTAATGTGGATAATTTATTTTTCAATAATGAAGAAGTAAAAAAGACATTGAAAAGGATAAAAGATAAGCATTCTTATGAGTTAGAATGTTAACTTCCTAACGGGATTGACACTTAACAACGAGAGGCGATTTCTGACACAATACAGCTCTTTGTAAACCGCGTAAAAACCGAAAGCCGTGCATGTGTTCGGAAGTAGTTACCTGTATGCGATGTTTTTAAAGTGGGGTGTGATATCTTCTTCCCCAGATGGATCGGTGCTGTGAGAGTGATCAGGACAGCGATTTTACAGAGCCAGTATGCGGCAGCAAAATCCGTGAATGGAAAGCAGCTTATGCTTTACTTTGGAATTGACCAGTATGTGGATCCGCTGTTTTTTAATCGGAAGCTGAACTACCTGGTGGCGGTGGAGCTTAAGACCGGCAAGTTTAAGACCTCGTACTTGGGCGAG
>AUXO016964902.1_pt1 | contig 14219 bp, 12 predicted proteins | sample 768731 | NCBI WGS metagenome assembly AUXO01 (sample SAMN02715735, study PRJNA202380) | gut metagenome | biome: sheep rumen | host: Ovis aries | place: New Zealand: Palmerston North | reverse complement strand
GATGTCCTTATCTTTGTAGAATTGTTTAGCTAACACCTTATTTGTTACCCAATGTATTTTTGCTATATGTAAATCACGAGTTTGTTGGTCACAAATTTCAAAGTTTTTGAGAGGAAAGAGACTAATAAGATAGAAACTAAGACAATCTGGAACTATATTCCACCTATTCATTTGTTGTCTTTGTTCTTTTTTATAATATCGTTTGTATAACTGATAGTCTTCTCCAAGGTATTTATCTATTGAAATACCAATGGTGTTATCACTAACAATTATGCTCTGCCGCAATGCGCTTATTTGAGCATAGAATTTTGGAATAGATATGTTTGGAAACAAATTGCGTAATGACTGAAAAGCATGAGATAAGTCTCTATTGATGTCCTCCATCTTAGCATATTGTGCTTCAGCCTCACTTATGATTGATTGTGCAATGGTATCTTGAAAAAAATTCAAAAATTTACTGTTGATATTAACATCGTTGACCTGTCCAATATCTAATACGTCCTCTATTAGAATGCGCGTTTCCATTGGGAAACCAGTGCTCATTTGTTGAAGTGCAGAAAAGTCGCCGGTGGTAAGATAGCGGCTTTGAAGACGATCGTATCTTATCACCTCTATTATCAATTCTTGGTTTTTTGAGGTGGTTTTATGTTTTTCGTTGCATGCACAGAAAGCAAACAAGAAAATTATGCATATATAATAATGCAGATATCTCATAATACTTTTATGTTGCAAAAATACTAAAAAATATTACAATGACAAGAAATGTGCTAAAAAGGTTAAATTTTTCGATATAAAAACCAATATAACTTTAATTTATTTAAAGAATTATTCAGTTTCTATAGTATGATGACTGGAGAAATAAATAGTATTATATGACGTAAAAACATTAATTTTGAGAATTATATAAAAGAAATTGTAGAATGCTACAAATTTTGTAAATCAGAAAATTTTCTTTTGCATTTGACATAATACTGCCATAGAATAGAAAATGGAGTAGGGCTTTGGTATTGTTTTTCTACAGCATGACTTTGTATCATTTTGCGGTCAATCTCAAAATCTTTTTTCCAGTTTTTGAATGCTTTTCGTGCTCTTATGACTGCCGAAGCTTCTTTATAATTAAATTCGAGCAATAGCATTTTTGCCGAAGCAACATAGTCAAGCCATTTTCTTCGTGCCATTACGCGTTTTAATTCCTTATTTGGCAAGTTCTTATAGAGCATTGTAAGATTATTGCGAAAATTTAGAAAAGTTTTAAAAGGATTGCTTTTGGATAGTGTTCCTCCTCCTAAATGATAAACAAAACTGTCAGGAACAACACAAACTCTGTACCCATAAATATTTAATCGCCAGCAATAATCTATTTCTTCGCAATGAGCAAAGAAGCGGCTGTCTAATCCGCCAACCTTATTATATATGCTTGCACGTGTGAGTAGGCATGCGCCTGTTGCCCACATAACGTCGCACGTGTTATCATATTGACCAGAATCAGTTTCTATTGTGTCAAAAATACGACCGCGACAAAAAGGATAGCCATACCTGTCTATAAAGCCTCCGGATGCTCCAGCATATTCAAATAAAGAGTGATTTTTTGCAGATAGAAGTTTCGGCGAGCACGCAGCAATGTTGTTATCGTTATCCATCAGACTGATTAATGGCTTTAGCCAGCCTCTTGTAACTTCTATGTCATTATTGAGAAGTACATAATACTCGGCTTCAACTTGTTTGAGAGCACGGTTATATCCTTCTGCAAAGCCATAATTTTTATCTAAAACGATGGTCTTAACGGTAGGAAAATTCTTGTTTAGAATATATAAAGAGTCGTCCGTTGAGGCATTGTCAGCCACATATATTACTGCTTCATCTGAGTTGTTTATGACAGATGGTAAATATTGTTGAAGCATTCGACTGCCATTCCAGTTCAGTATTACTATCGCAACCTTATCCATTATGGTCAAAATGATGTTGTTATTTCAGTCCAATTGGGTTTATCGTAAATTACTATGTGATTTTATTTGTATTTTTTATAATGAAATTAGTTCTTGATTATTTTAGCTTTTAAAGCCGTTTTATTGTTGTTGAAGCCTTCTAAACTTACAATTTTTAGTTGGTTATCATATTCTTCACGTGCTTCCGATGCGGGCAATTCTACTCTGATATAGTTCTTGGTAAAGCCATTCATGCTGCGTCCACGTCGTGACTTTTCAAATAATACTTCGGCATTTTGCCCTATATGTTTGGCATAAAAGTTCTGATTTTTTTCTTCAGAGAGTTTTATTAGAATATTAGAGCGACGCTTTTTCTCAAGTTCATCAACAATGTAAGGAATTTTAAGGGCAGCAGTTCCAGGTCGTTCACTATATGGAAATACATGAAGCTGACTGATATCGAGACTTGATAAGAACTGAAAAGTTTCTTCGAAGTGCTCTGGTTGCTCTCCTCTTGTGCCGACCATAACGTCAACTCCTATGAAAGCTGAAGGTATTAGATGCTTTATAAGATTTACTTTGTGACGAAATAAAGTTGTATCATAGCGTCTATGCATAAGTTCCAGAACGTGATCAGATCCACTTTGTAGTGGGATATGAAAATGAGGCATAAAGGCTCTGCTTGTTGAACAATATTCTATTAGTTTGTCGTCGATTAAATCGGGTTCAAGACTACTAATTCTATAGCGTTTAATTTCTTCAATTTTATCAAGTTCCTTTACAAGATCAAGAAACGTTTCAGATGTGTGAGCACCGAAATGGCCAATATTAACACCTGTCAGAACAATTTCTTTTCCACCTTCTTCTGCAGCTTTGCGTACTTGCTTTACTAATGATTCTATAGAAGGACTTCGAGAGAATCCTCTGGCAAAAGGTATTGTGCAATAGGTGCAAAAATAGTCGCAGCCATCTTGAACCTTTAGAAAATACCTCGTTCTGTCTCCACGTTCACAACTTGGAGCAAACGATTTTATTTCCTTTGTTGATACTGTGTGCACATAGGGTGTTGTCTTGTCTTTCTGCCAGGCATTGTTGAGAAAATCTATTAATTGAGCTTTCTCATTAGAACCAATAATCAAATCAACTCCATCTATTTTACTAATTGTGTTTGGAGATAGCTGTGCATAGCAGCCGGTAACAATGACAAAAGCGTTTGGATGCTTGTTGATCATACGTCGAATAGCTTGTCTGCATTTATGTTCAGCTACATCAGTAACGGAACAAGTGTTTATTATACAGATGTCTGCGCTCTCATTTTCACCAGCAGTCACTACTCCCATGTCACTCAACATCCTTCCAAATGTTGATGTTTCAGAAAAGTTTAGTTTGCAGCCAAGTGTGTAATATGCAGCACGTTTTCCTTGAAAAGCAGACGTATCAATCATGGTTTTGCTATGATTCGTTTGTTTTGCCTAACTGGGGAAATATTGTTTGATAGATTCAACAACTTATAGAATGATTCAAATTCACAAGTGGTTGTGCACAATGTAATAAAGTCAAATTGAAAAATTTATTTATAAAAAACTTTCAAGGCGTGACCTATTGTGTTATGTTAGCAAATAGATATCAGTCTATCAATTATTAAACCTACTATAAATAACTGTTAATTGCAATCTATTATCATCACCTCCAACAAGTTTAGTTGATGATAGAGCCATATTATTAGTAATTTTCGTTATTGTATATGTTTGTGTTGTGGCATCCAAAACTTGTGTTAGGCTGACGGGAATTATAGCTACTTTGTTCCAGTTGGGGTGCTCCAACAACCAATTATCTGACTGCTGCATACCTTTTTGCTTACACTCAGCAAGGTATGAAATCATAGCCCCAATGTTGCTGAAGGTGTAAGAGTTGATAGGCGATACGTCATTATCAGACTTAGTTGTTTTTAGTGATGTGAGAAATGACGTTTTATTATCTGTTAATTTGTTGTTGGCAAAAAATGAATGAATGCTGTCATGCGGTAAAATTAGTATGTCTTGGGCTACTGGCAGCTTATAAGACTCTGTTAATTCATCGTTGATTCTTGGTATAACTAAACGTGCGCTATTGATTGTGTCATTCTCATGTCCAAATAATACTTCATCTATCGGTAATGTCAGTTCTGTATAAATCCCAGCAGGTGTTTTCAAATATGTACACGTTTTATCTGCAATTAATTTGTCAAGAATGTCTAAACTATTCGTAATGCGTGATGCCTGCAATACCTCTTCTGTACCTGCAAAAGATGCCACAGCATTATATATGCTGTCGTTTTCTTTGTATCTGAAATACACATTTAATGCACTTGAAGACACGTATGCCATAGAACCGATTCCACCTTTATGTTGAAAATAAAATCCTGGAATGACATTGTTGATGAGTTTAGAAGAATTTTGGAAATATTCTGGATGTTCATAGTATGTTTGGAGAATATAACTGCCATAATTATCATAGCTATTACCTTTTTTGTCGGTATAAATTGAATTGAAAGGAATTTTAATATGATTGATATATGTGGCTGTTGCTTTTTCTGCTTGTGATAGATGCTGGTCTTGTAGCGTGTAAGTTGTAGCTTGTTTTATGCCATCTTCACGGATAAGATTATTAGCAAAAGGGTCAAAATTAGAATAATAGACATCCTGTTCATTAATGGCATGATCTAATTCTAATGCTTCAACCTTCATCGTTGCTAATGAGTCGCCAAAAAAACTTCTGTAATAGAGTCTTATTTCACACGAATCTGCAATTATTTTTCCATCCAATTCGTTTTTACTTATAATAGTCTCAATATCCGGTAGAGAATAATTCTCAGATGTATGAAATTGAGTTAGGAAGTTTCCTGTTATGAAATCTTTTGTCTGGGGGTCTTTAATATGTCCCAAATATCCTATACTACTTTTGTTTATCACAGGGTTGAGTGAACGGGATGACGACTTAATATCAAACGTATCGCTGACAATATTTAAGTTGTTTAAGTTGTCTGAGAGTGTTGTTCCTAACATACCAGTCGTCTCGTCGCATGATGTCATAGTCAATACTAACATTGTAAATGCCCCAATGCCAATTGACTTTATATTAAAACTCTTCACTTTTTAATCGTATTAAATTGAAAACAGATTATAATTCAGAATAAAGCTATTCGACTATGTTGTTAATATATGATGCAATATTATTCACAGTATTCTCGCTTTGATATTGCAGAATAGGCTTATCTACTTTTTCTAAAAGCTTCATTACTGGCTGATTTAGTTTGTCTGAACCAAGAATTATGTAGTCAGAATAATCAATTGATAGTTTGATTAAGTCTTTATAATCCATAGCAGATTTGTGTTCTCCTAAATCTTTTGCCTTAATTTTCTTGAACTCTATGCAATGTTTTAAGTTTTCTGTCAACGCATTTTTTGGCAATTTCCCATGAATCAGTGCAGCAATCTTTGTCTCCGCGAACATTGGTTCATCGTTATATGCTTTTTTCATGTATAGTGGTATGAGCGAACTCATCCAGCCTTGGCAAACGATTAAATCAGGCACCCATCTCAATTTCTTTATTGTTTCAAGCACACCACGCGCAAAAAAGATAGCTCTTTCACCATTATTTGCTTGCGTATATTCTATGCCAATCTCGCCAGACTTATATTTAGGGAAGTAGTCGTCGTTATCAATGAAATATACTTGTATGCGTGTTGATGGAATAGACGCTACCTTTATGATAAGTGGATGGTCTGTCTCGTCAATAACAAGATTCATACCTGACAGTCTGATAACCTCATGAAGTTGTCCTCGTCTCTCATTGATAGACCCCCATTTTGGCATAAACGTCCTAATCTCATAACCAGACTCTTGTACTATCTGTGACAACTCTTTACCCATAGTTGCCATTTCAGAATCTGGAACGTATGGTGTGATCTCTTGATTAACGAATAAAATTCTCTTTGCCATTGTTATTATTTTTACAGCATAAAATGCCAATTCTCCTATGCAAATGTACGAAATATAATTGAAAAAAACTGATACTACCCATTTTATTTTCATTTATTGAGAACTTTCTTCCATATTTTTGAAGTATTTCTTTTTATGTTTGATATTTTAGTTGTTACTTTGCAACGTATTTTTAGTATAAATTTTTGAAAAAGATTCTTGTCAAATGAAGGTCTTCAAGAGAAATGTAGATTTGCAGAATGCTTTGTTCCCATTGCATAAACAACAAAAAAAAGTAGGATTTGTTCCCACTATGGGTGCTCTACACCAAGGACACGCTTCTTTAGTTGAACGTAGTGTTAAGGAAAATGACATCACTGTCGTTTCTGTTTTTGTAAACCCAACACAGTTTAATGATAAGAATGACTTGAACAATTATCCTCGAGATTTAGAGGCTGATTGTAAAATTCTTGAGCAGGTTGGAGCAGATTTTGTTTTTGCTCCTACAGTTGAGGAAATCTATCCTACTCCCGACACCAGACAATTTGAGTTTCCACCTGTCACCACAGTTATGGAGGGCAGTCATAGACCAGGTCATTTTAATGGCGTGTGTCAAGTCGTTAGCAGGTTGTTTTATATAGTTCGACCACAAAAAGCTTATTTCGGAGAAAAAGACTGGCAACAAATTTGTGTGGTTAAAGCGATGGTTGCTCATTTAAAGATAGACGTTGAGATAGTAGAATGTCCTATCGTCAGAGAACCTGATGGCTTAGCAATGAGTTCGCGTAATGCATTGTTAACACCAGAAGAACGAGCAATAGCAAGTAAAATATACTTCTTCTTAAAAAGTAGTGTTGAATATGCTAAGTCGCATACTCTGCGCGAAACGCACGATTATGTAGTTGACAATATCAACAAAGTGGAAGAACTGAAAGTAGAATATTTTTCAATAGTAGATGGGAACACGTTGTTAGACATCAACGAATGGGAGGATAGCCCCTATGTTGTCGGGTGCATTACCGTATATTGTGGTAGCCGTCCTGTTCGTTTAATAGATCATATTAAATATAAGGAGGATAAAATATGATGATCGAAATAATGAAGTCAAAAATCCATTGTGCTGTGGTAACTGAGGCTAATCTCAACTACATAGGTAGCATTACCATTGATGAAGATTTGCTTGATGCTGCAAATATGATAGCTGGAGAGAAAGTCGAGGTTGTTAATAACAATAATGGAGAGCGTTTCGAAACATATATTATCAAGGGGCAGCGGGGCAGTGGTTGTATCTGTCTTAATGGTGCAGCTGCCCGGAAATGTGTCGTTGGAGATACTATAATTATCATTTCCTATGCTCTGATGGATTTTGAAGAGGCAAAGAAGTTTAAACCTTCTGTGATATTTCCTAACGACAATAGACTCGTAAAGTAACCCTACATATAATTAAGTTGCGTATTCACATAATTAAAATAGGATGTTAGTCACTTTAACGGCTAACATCCTATTCTTATGTCTCTTAGTTGCAATATTCTTTATTGGAACCAGTTACTGCCATCAGGTCTATGTCCTGCAACAAAACCATTATTCTTTTCGTCATAACCACTGACGGCATTTACGTTTATATTACCTCTCGTAAAATAGAAGTTGATTGCTATTTTCGAATTATTGTAAGCTTGTGTGGATGTCCAATAATAACCATAGGTGGTAAAACCTGATATTTTCCCATTTACATATCTGTCTAGAGCTGGTAAATAGAAGTAGTCTTCAATGTTTGCAGGGCGACCATTTCCGTGTTGTGATGTTCGTACATCAAAGCCTGATGTTATTCTTGCATCTTTACCATTTGACCCTATTTCTTTGCTGAACAAGTTAGGTACATTTGGATTATCTCTAATAATTGCAGCCTTTCGTTTAAGCCATAGTCCATGGTGATACATATCTCCATCAATTACCCACATTGTATTTTCATCTAAATATGGGTCTCCATAAGTAATATACCATGATATTTCATTAGCATTTGGCATATCTACACAAGAGTTCTCTCCTTCTGCTGGCGCTGCTACAGTATTGTACCAACGATCTGGATCGTCTGCTTGAGCTCGTAAATATTGATTATAATTTAAATGATTATTACTTGGGGTAGAGAAGTTTGTATATCCATCCCAATACCACTTTTTAGCATCCCACATGAAATAGGTGTTGCTAAAAGTATATTCCTCATCATGAACCAGTATCGGAAGAGTATGACCTATATTGTAAAACCTATTTGATACGAACTCATGTGAAGGGATTTCTTTTACGTATGTTTGTGTCAGCTTACCATAAGCTTCAATGGTATAGCTAAGTTTCAGAGTATGTGTTCCTGGTTGAATAACAACATACATGCCGTTTTGATCTATGTTATATGCTCCAGATAGAATAAAATCTTCTCCGCCAGAACCTCCGGGTGTAAAAGTGATAGTGCGTGAAAGCCCTGTTGCTTTACTTGATGACAATTCTCCAGTACTAAAGTCGTATGTACCTGCGAGGTAGTTATTCGATTCTATCTTTATTGATTTTAATACTACTCCTGTATTGTCTAATTCCGTTTGTATTTTGGGTGTGATGATTAGATATGCAGCTTTATGTGTAAGATTGAAATTATATACACCATTTAAATCTTTCGTTGCGGTTGCAAATCCGCAATCACCACTCTTTGCTAAATGTTCAGAATTGTTTGGACGAGCTTGCGATTGAGCCGAAGGAATAGTTACACTAATGGTGTTAGATTCAGTTTTTGAAGCAATAGAACTATTTTGTCCAACGTAATAGACATTATAATTTTGCTTTTGTAATTTACTTGAGTAATAAAACAAGGCATTGTTTTGCGTGTCCACAATATTGTTTATTGAGTCGCGCAAAAACATATTGTCAACTTGAACCCATAAATGGTCTTTATTCGTCCAGAAAAATTGACCTTGTTGATTCATAGAAGTTTTTTGCCTTGTTGTCTCTTTTTTATCGACATCTTGGTTTGTATTAGCTGCAAAAACCGTTAATCCTTTTGTTAATAATGTTTCATCCGAATTTGCAGTTCTTGTTTGTTCATCTTCAGAGCAACTAGTAGAAAATAAGCAAAAAGCAGAAATCCATAGAAGTGTTTTATATTGTTTTACCATCATAAATGTTTTTTTTATTGTTGTGTTATGTATGTTTTATTTATTATTTTACCTACCAGACATTAGAAGGTAGAGCAGCATCTTCACTTTCCCAATCGAAAAAATGTGAGTTACTGTCATAAAATTCATCCTCATTGCCATGTTCTGCATTGTTATGACCTACACCGTGATGTAAAGTAGAAGCTGCAAACGGCATAATGCGATCTTCAATTTTGTATACCTTAGTTTTGGGTTTTACATATTGTTTTCTTTCCATAAATAAATTTTATTAATTAATTATTGTGTTTATTTGATGCAAAAGTATATTTAATAAAATATGTTGAAGGTAACAAATGTTACCCCTCCCCTTATATTTAACATCATTTATAATAAACTAACATTTTGACTGAGTTCGCTTTTCAAGTTTATAAAACAATTTAAGGTCAAAACAACGATGTTTAGAATAATTTGGAAATATGTTTTTGTTCTAAATCAATTACTCTTCTATTAAAATAAGTCAATATAAAAAGCCATTGAGATGCGTTCATGCATCTCAATGGCTTTACTAAATTGTTGATATACAAATATGTATTAATTATTCAATAACAACAAGTGGTGTGTCTTCCATAACACTTGCTCCAACTTTGACTAAGACTGCTGCAACTTTTCCGCTTTTGTTTGCTTCTAAGTTGTTTGCCATCTTCATAGCTTCAAGCACTACTACGGTATCACCTTGTTTAACTTCATCACCAACAGCAACTTTTATCTCAGTTACCACACCTGGCAGTGGAGCTTTTACGGCATCGTTTGTATTCACGTTTGCTGATGGCTCGGCTGTATCATTGTTAGCCTCTTGTTGTTGAACAGGTTTTACTACAACCTTTTTCTTTTCTGGTTCAGCTTCTGGCTCCATTTCTACTTTGTAAGTATCGCCATTGACTGTTACCTCTGCAATGTTGTCAACTATATCGCCAATAGCAACTTCGTATTTGGTGCCATTGATAGTATATTTATATTCTTTCATTGTTTTGTGTTTTTTAAGGGTGTTTTGTCATAGTCAACATTCTACTATTCCATTCAGTACAACGTGGACGGATAGTGATAATGCCAGACTCTTTATCGTGAACATTATTTCCTTTAAATTCGTGTAGTGCCAGCGATATGGCAGCTAACACCTCTTTGTTTATAACATTAGCCATATGAAATGTTTTATATTATTACATAGGAATGTTTCCATGTTTTTTAGCTGGTAGTGATTCACGCTTTGTCGCTAATTGTGCTAGTGCACGGCAAATACGGAAACGTGTGTTGCGTGGCTCAATGACATCATCAATATATCCATATTGAGCTGCCTGATATGGATTAGCAAAGAGTTCAGAGTATTCTTCTTCTTTCTCTGCGATGTATGCTTTAACGTCTTCACCTGCTTCTTTCTTCGCCTTTGCTTCTTTAGCGTAAAGAACAGCGACAGCACCCGATGCACCCATAACTGCAATTTCTGCATTTGGCCATGCGTAGTTGATGTCTGTGTGAAGTTGTTTACATCCCATCACGATGTGGCTACCGCCATAACTCTTACGCAATGTTATGGTAATCTTTGGTACTGTTGCCTCTCCGTAAGCGTAGAGTAATTGTGCTCCATGCAGAATTACAGCGTTATATTCCTGACCTGTTCCAGGTAGGAAGCCAGGAACGTCAACCAAAGATACTATTGGAATGTTAAATGCGTCGCAGAAGCGTACAAATCGAGCGCCTTTACGGCTCGCATTAACGTCAAGAACACCAGCATAGCATGATGGTTGATTAGCAACGATACCTACACTTTGACCATTAAAACGTGCAAAACCAACGATAATGTTGCGTGCAAACTTAGGTTGAACTTCGAAGAATTCTCCATTGTCAGTTATCGAGCTAATAACCTTATACATATCGTATGCCTTATTAGGATCGTCTGGTAATATTTCGTTTAGCGAATCCTCCATACGGTCAATAGGGTCAGTACATTCTTTGCGAGGAGTTTCTTCCATGTTATTTGATGGAATGTAGCTCAACAATGTTTTAATCATTTCCAAAGCTTCCTCTTCAGTTGCTGCTGTGAAATGAGTAACACCACTCTTTGTTGAGTGAACGCTGGCTCCTCCCAGATGCTCTTGGTCAACATCTTCACCTGTTACGGTCTTAACAACTTTAGGACCTGTAAGGAACATATATGAAGTGTTTTCCATCATCAGTGTGAAGTCAGTAAGAGCAGGAGAATAAACTGCTCCACCAGCACAAGGACCAAATATACCAGAGATCTGTGGTATTACACCTGACGCGAGAATGTTGCGTTCAAAGATTTCTGCATATCCAGCTAAAGCGTTTACAGCCTCTTGAATACGAGCGCCACCTGAGTCGTTGATGCCAATAACAGGTGCCCCCATTTTCATTGCCATATCCATTACTTTACAAATCTTTTCTGCCATTGTCTCTGAAAGAGAACCGCCATTTACAGTAAAGTCTTGTGCAAATATATATACTAAACGACCGTCAATTGTTCCTGAACCTGCAACAACGCCGTCTCCAAGATATTGTTTCTTGTCCATGCCAAAGTTATGGCAACGATGAAGTTTGAACATATCAACTTCTTCAAAACTTCCTTCATCAAGGAGCATATCAATGCGTTCACGTGCTGTATATTTGCCACGCGCGTGTTGCTTTTCTATTGCTTTTTCTCCACCACCAAGACGTGCTTGTTCACGTTTGGCAATCAATGCTTTGATTTTTTCTAATTGCTTACTCATTTTTTATAGTATAGTTTATTGTTCAGCTTTGTGAAAATATAGTTTTAGTGTTCGCACAATTCTGTTAAAACACCACAAGTTGATTTTGGATGAAGGAATGCAATGTTCAGGTTTTCTGCACCTTTGCGAGGAGCAGTGTCAATCAGACGAATTCCCTTCTCATCACATTCTGCAAGTGCTTTTGAAACACCATCTTCTATGCAGAATGCTACATGGTGAACTCCTTTATTGCCTTTGTCAAGCCATTTTTGAATTGTGCTTTCTGGAGATGTTGGCTCGAGAAGCTCGAGTTTTACCTCACCGCACTTGATAAACGCTGTTTTTACTTTTTGGTCTTCAACAACTTCTACAGCATAGCAGTCTAAACCTAATACGTTTTTGAAAAAGGGAAGTGCTTCCTCAATACTTGGAACAGCAATTCCTACATGTTCAATGTGTGAAATTTTCATTGTCTTTTGTTATTTTGGGTTTATTATTAACTTGCGCAAAGGTACTTATTTATTTTGTTAGTGTGAAACTTTTTCGACTTTTTTACAGACTTTTGTGAGTTATAATAGTGTAAACGCCAGAATATTTGAAAATAATCAAAATTCAAAGTTTATTCTTGCGTTAATTTGTCTGCCTGTCAGATAGTTTGGTACGGCATATTGTTGATTTGTTACATCAGTAATCCAGTAGTAGGAATTGACGTTGTTAATGCCAAATAGATTTAAGCAATCTATTCCAAGCCAAATGTTTTTGAATATTGATTTCTTTTCTCTGTTCTCGTTGTCGAGTAGTCTGTAACTCATGCCGATGTCCGCTCTTTTGTATGCAGGAGCTCTAAATGAGTTATATTCCAGCGGCTTATGGGGAGCTGCGAATGGCAAACCGTCGGCGTAGGCTAATTTTAGCGACATCTTCCATCTGTCGGTTCCGGGGAAATAGTCTGTGAAAAACAGGTTGATAGCGTATCGTTGGTCTGTTGGTAAGGGTATGCTTACACCGTGTAGTTTCATGCTTGTGTTCATCAAAGAAAAGCTTACCCACGAATCGCTTCCAGGTACAAACTCTCCATAAAGTTTAAGGTCGAGTCCCATTGTGTGACCGCTTGCTTCGTTTGTACCATAATATACTACTTTAACATTGTTGACGCTATACGGCACCAAGTTTGACAGCGCTTTGTAATAAGTCTCTGCCGTAAATTTATAGTTGCGCTCTTTCATCTTGAATTTATAGTCGATTGCGGCGATGAAATGTATTGAGCGTTGACTTTTTATTTTGTTGTTTAATCTTGCAAAAGTAACTCCGTTTATGGTAGTGGTATCTCTCAGCTCCTTGAAGAATGGCGACTGATAGTATAATCCTGTGGCAAATCGCAGCATTACGTTATGGTTGAACGCAGGATTTACGGTTAATGATACGCGCGGAGAGACAATTGATTCTTTATTATAGCTCCAGTTGCTGAATCTTACTCCATAGTTAAGATTAAACAATGTGTGTCCTCCAGCCGATGTAAATCTATAACTATCTTGTATGAATGCTTCTATTCTGTGGCTTTTCAGTTCGTTCTGAGCTCTTAATGAGTATATCATTTTCAGGTCGTTTCCTGTGTGTGGTATGGTGTATCCTGCAGAATCTCTCATTTCATACTCGCGACTTTTTTCTCTGATATGTTCCATTCGGTATGAAACTCCTGCTAAAATGTTGTGTTTTCTTGGGCGATGATTGAATGTCAGCTTGAATGTTTCTACGTTTGCTTTCAGGTAGTTGCGAGCGTGTTCCATATATGTTCCCACTCCAAGGTTTTCGCTTGTCTCTGTTTGAGTTAGCCAATACTGCCCTTGAATGTCGTAGGTTTCTTGTTCTTTTGTGTAGAATGCACTTGCACTTAACGACAAAGATGTAAAGTCTGTGATATGTCTTGTGATGTTGATAGTTCCGAAATATGTCCTGAACATGTCTTTTTCTTTACCGTCGAAATAAACTTTGAACGATTTTACGTTTTCCATCGTACCGAAATTGGTTTCTCTATCTTCCGGGTCAAAATTATAATGGTTTTCTGATATGTTTCCTATTATGTCAATTGTCCATCGTTTGTTGGGGCGAAAACTTAGGTAAGTCTGGTAGTCAAGGAAGTTAGGATTATATTCTCCGGTTGTCTCTAATGAGCCAAGCAGATAACGGTTGGTTTTGTATCTTAATCCGTTGAGCCACGATAATTTTTTTGTTCCTATTCCTATGTAAGCATTTGCACCTAACAGGCTTGCTGCGAGTGAACCCTCAACAATTGTTTTTTTACCTCCTTTTGGCTCTATTCTCTTGTAGGTTATGTCAAGTGCCGACGACATTTTGTCACCATATTTAGCGTCAAAACCTCCAGTAGAGAAGTTTATTTGCTTAACCATGTCGGGATTTATGACCGACAAACCTTC
>AUXO011896824.1_pt1 | contig 14222 bp, 12 predicted proteins | sample 768731 | NCBI WGS metagenome assembly AUXO01 (sample SAMN02715735, study PRJNA202380) | gut metagenome | biome: sheep rumen | host: Ovis aries | place: New Zealand: Palmerston North | reverse complement strand
AGAAGTGACGAATATTATGGCTATCTATTATCTGGAAGTCAAAGTCGGCAGTCGTGGAAAAGGACAGTCAGCTATTGCATCAGCGGCTTACCGTGCCGGAGTAAAAATGAAAGATGAGGAAATCGGAAAAACATTTGATTATACCAGAAAAGGCGGTGTTGTTCACAGTGAAATTTCATTGTGTGCCAATGCTCCAAAGGAATATGCCAACCGTGAAACGTTATGGAATGCGGTACATAAGGTAGAGAAAGCAAGTAATTCCAGACTGTTCCGTGAAATCCTTGTTGCAATCCCGAATGAGTTACAGCGTGATGAACAGATTCAGCTTGTCCGTGAATATGTAAAGGGACTTACCGAACGAGGGATGTGCTGTGACTGGAATATCCACGACAAGGGTGACGGAAATCCTCATGCACATATTATGTGTACCGTCCGGAGCATTACTGAAAAAGGAACATGGGCGGCAAAGAGCCGGAAACAATATGTACTCGATGAAAACGGAAATAAGATTCCGCTGAAAAACAAAGACAAGAACGGCAGGACACAATATAAATCTTACAAGATAGATTACAATAACTGGAATGAAACGGAGCGTGTCGAGGAATGGAGAGCAGAATGGGCGGCTTGCTGTAACAAATATTTATCTCCTGAAAAGAAGATAGACCACCGGAGTTATGAACGGCAGGGAAAAGAAATCATTCCGCAGATTCATGAGGGGTACGCATCCAGAAAGCGTGAGCAGAGGGGATTGACTTCTGACAGGTGCGAATATAACAGACAGGTCAAGGCAGATAATCAGAGAATTCATGCTTTTGATTTAGTGTTGCAGTCATACCAGCGTGAGATTGACAGATTAAAAACTGTTGTTGCGTATGATGTTCAGCAGCTCATTACTCTCCGTGATGAATATGTCCGTCAGATGTATATTTTCAATAAAGTAAAATACGGACATTTTGAAACGCAGAAAAAAGACCGATTGGAATCTGCAAAGCAGAACTGGGAAGATTTTCAGGACGGTGTAAAAGCGGTTCAGCAAGCAAATATGGAATTTGAAAAGTTTTTTGCCTTCGTGCATAAGAGAAAAAATCAGGGAGAAAAAGATAAAGCAGTTGAGAAATTACAACAGGCTAAAAGAGGGCTACAAAATTCCATTTACAGAGAAATGGGGTATGAACATTTGATAGATGATTTCAATTGTAGTAATCCTGATGAGGAGAAGATAGCAGAACTGAAAACATATGTAGAAAAATGTATTAAATCCTTAGAGCAAGAGGCACAGCACGAGCATCAAGATAACATCCGTTTGCAAGGATATATCAATATGAATATCACTCTTGAAAGTATCGCAGCAGCGTTCAAAGCGTTTGCAGATGAGTGTCAGGCTGTTTCTGAACCTAAACGACAAGAGGCGGCTCAGTTGCTTGCAGATACCAAAATCCCAATTTACTTAGATAATTCTACTTATTTTCCTAAAGTAGTCCCAATTGTAAGAGAAAAAATTTCACAAGTGCTGAAAAATTATAATCTTACTGTTCCAAAACCGTCAGCAGACCAACCAGACGGCACAGAAACTCCGGAACGAAAACAGCCCAAGCAAGAACATCAGTATGATGAAGTCGAAGAAGAAATTGCTCCGACACAAAACATCCCTAAAAAGAAGAAATTCCGTGGAAGATAGTATACTATAATTATTAAATAAGCAATTATAGTAAAAAATGCCTTGCTTGACAGAAAAATCGAAAAATGCTATAATAGAGATAGAAAAGGGGCGTGATTCCAATGGCAAATGAAAAAGGCATGAACAGGCAATATCGAGACAGGCTATTTAAATTTATTTTCGGAAATCCGGAGCATAAGGAATGGACTTTAAGCCTGTATAATGCGATTAACGGAACAAATTACACTAATCCGAATGACATTCAGCTTACTACGATTGAAGATGCCGTATATATGGGGATGAAAAATGATGTTTCATTTCTTATCACAGAAACTATGAGTTTCTGGGAACAACAGTCTACTTTCAATCCCAATCTTCCTATGCGTATTCTGATTTATGCAGGAATGGTCTATGCAAAATACGTTGAAACATCAGACAACTATTATATTTATAGCTCTAAACAGCAGAAAGCCCCTGTTCCTAAGTGTATCTGTTTCTATAATGGCGCAGATGAAAAAGAGGATAGAACCATTCTGAAACTATCTGATTCGTTTCCGGAAGGCTCTGACCCTGATATTGAAGTCAAAGTGACAATGATAAATATTAATTATGGGCATAATAAAGAACTGATGGAAGCTTGTCAGTCATTGAAAGATTATTCATGGCTTGTTGATAAGATTCGTTCCAACAAACAGACAATGAGCAGTTTGGAAGACGCAGTCGATGCCGCTTTAACCGATATGCCGGATGATTCTGTTATTAAGTCGTTTCTTTTGGAAAATCAAGCGGAGGTGAAGCGTATGTGTATCACAGAATATAACGAAGAAAAAGTATTCGCTCAGCAGCGAGAAGAGGGTGCATTTGAAATGCTTATTGGATTGGTGAAAGACGGTCTTGTATCTCTGTCAGATGCTGCTAAACGAATGAACATGACGATTGAAGAATTTGAAAAAAAGGCTGGCTTAAAAGCATAATAACAGTCCTCCTTAACTTCTGCTCCACTGGGGCAGAAGTTAAATTGATAATTATAAAAAAATGAAGAAAAAATGCTCAATTTGGATAAAGTAAGTGAATTATTATCTTAGTTTACAAAGTACACCTTTTTCCATTTCTGATACTGTATCACATAACACCTCAATATCTTCCATCGAATGTGATGCAAGTAAAATCGTTTTTCCTTCATCTTTTAAATTTAGAAGGTATCTTCGCATATCTTCTACGCCTTCTTTGTCAAGTCCGTTCATTGGTTCATCGAGAATTAACAAATCAGGATTCTCCATGATTGCTTGTGCTAATCCCAGACGCTGACGCATTCCAAGAGAGTATTTTCCAACTTGAACCTTACTATAGGGGTCAAGCCCAACTTGTGAAATTGCTTTTCTAATATCTTCTTTTTTTGCAATACCTTTAATTCTTGCAAGAAAACTAAGATTTTGAAATGCAGTATACCCCCACAAAAAGCCTGGGGTTTCAATGATGATACCCATATTTTCTGGGAACTTTCCTGTTATACCTATTTTCTTTCCATTTACAGTAATCTCACCTTTAGTTGGTGGTACAAATCCACAGATACAGCGCATTAACATAGTTTTCCCACTTCCGTTTCTTCCTATTAATCCGTGAATTTTTCCTTTTTCAAAAGAAATAGTAATGTCTTTTAGGACGGTAGTGTCATTAAATTTTTTTGTTAATCGTTTAATTTCAATATAATTCATTTATTACCTCCATTATGTTCGATTCTCATAGTTCGATTCAATAACAGAATACATATGGATAAAAAAATACTACTGCAACAATAGACTGTCATGCAATACGCAAAAGGTGGGTTTCTTGTTAATCCTGCTATATCTATCATATTCAATGTATTCCATGAAAATGGAGAGAGCCACTTTGTGCCTGCCCAATAATCATTTGCCAGAAATGCACTAAGTAAAATCATTGTAGCTCCAACAATACTACCTGCCATTGAATTTTTCATTAATACATTACAAAAATAGATGATTATTCCTAATAAAATTCCACCAGCCCAAGATACAATAAATGTGAACCACATAGCCTGTATGGGGGTGAAATATGTCAAAACATCAGAAGATACAAGAGTAAATCTCGCTCCAACATCGGATGCAATATCTGTTCTAGCAATAGTGTGTAATAATGCCCCCCATTCCATATTCCATTCAATTCTAAATAGTGGAAGAATAATTGTTAATATCATCAAATAAAGATAATATACAGCAGAAGCAAGAATAATATACAATAATTGTCCAAGACACCATTTTGTTCTGCCAGCTCTAATGATAACAAATAATTGATTTGCATCCATAAATGGTGCATCACAGAATAAAAATAACAAAGGAAGTGTAAATAACAGTTTCATATAAAACTGTGAGTATAAGAACGGAAAATTCCATGGCGTTTGTGAAACTTGCAATATATCTGCGATTTTGTTAATATCGGAAATATAGCTGTGTGTCATTAGTAGAACAACAATTCCGATTAACCATATACGATAATCTGTTTTCCACTTTCGGAAATTCTGAAAACAGATTTGAAAAAGCACATTAATGGAATTCATGATGCACCCTCTTTTCAATAATATAACAGTATATAACGCCAAGCACAATAATCCAAAAACAGAAAAAGACAATATTATACAGAAAATTGATGACAGGGCTAGCATTTTCAAGTATATTGACACCAATTGCCATTGTAAAAAAGTTGAAGTAAGCCGGACAAGAATCCGTCAAATGCTCCAATAGATATGAGCAGATGAACGGCGCACAAAGAGCCACATATACATTTGGAAAAATAGAAGAAAGTACTAAACCGAACATACTCCACATTGCACAGCTTAAAGAATAAATAGATGCCATACAAATAATGTATATAATAGGCATACTATTTTCTAAAAAATATCCATATGGAGCTACAACTCTCACGGGGTCAGGAATATATATAGGTTTTATCATACTGCTAAATCCAACAAAAAACATTAAACCTGAGAAACAGACAATAAAACTGCTAACAGTACAAATTATTACCTGTGTTCGGGCATATGATTTAAAAGGGCACCTGTTTACTATAAATGTAAAATATCCACTGTTCCATTCCCTTGCAAATTGCGGAGCAAATGGAACAGCAACGAATAATGGAATCAGTTTTCTAAAAGCATCCCAGAAGAAGAGTATTTCATAAGCATACACTGTGTCCTTTATCGTGGAGTTGGCGTAGAACAAACGAATTGATGCAGTAATTGCAACGCAAAGTATAGATAGCCAGAAATAAGGAGATACAAGCAGTTGATAAGCGTATGACTTCCAAAGTTTTCCATTCATTACTAAAACTCCTTTGCTGTTTCAGCGGATACAAAATGTGCTATTGAAATAGGAACAGTAGCTTTTAAACCGTCTGCTGTTGTGGTATTAGTCAATGAATAAGAACCAATAAAGTACATAGGTATTAGTTCGTAAGTGAAATCATCAATAAATTTCATACCATATCCAAAATATATATTTTCTAATGTAGTTTCCTTAGTTACGACTGTACTCTCTATGTTTTCTTTTACTACAGAAAGTGCCGTATCTGCCGTACAAACAGCTATTTCAGAGTCTGAAGATGGTTTTATATCCATTACTCCTTTACATTCAATCACCATTACTCCGTTCTTTGCAACTACAATAGAAAGATTAGCTTCACGATAATATCCCTTATCATCTCCTCCAATCAGTGGATAACATAACAAAGGCATTGAATCAGTGCTAAGTTGATAACAAAAACGATAAGCCTCATCCTCTTTTGTCCATTCTGGATAACCTTCTTCATCACCAGTCTGTAAAATTGCATCATCTCGAATTTTTGAAATACTATCCACATCCATTGCAAATACATATGGTTCTCCATTTACTGGAATATCTAAAGTTTGAATATAATCTTGAACAATTTTTTTTGCATCTTCTACAGGAAAATCTGATAATTCATTGCCTGAATATATACTTTTCAACCGTTTGGGGGTGATATATTCACTGAAATCATCAAAATAGACAGAATAAATAGTATCAGCTCTCTTTGTTTTACTGTAGAACAAAAAGCCATCATAACAATTCAATATTCCATTACCATGTAAATTATAGATATGGTAATTTTTAGCATCTACTGGTAAGGCATCTATTTTTCTCTCTGAATCAATTTCATCATCAAATAGTTTCATGATTGCATCCATATTCCACGGACGAACAGTAGCAATTTTCCCTGAAAGAGCAATCGTTCGGTTAGCTTTTATTACTTCATCTTCTGTAATCTGAATGTGAAGTTTTTCATTATTAGAGTGTAAAAAATCTTCTGGTGCAACATCATTGGCAATATTATCTGTTGCCAAGTCATTAATGGGAGTATTAGTTTTTACATCCCCTGGATAACAAGATGTTGCTAATAAACAGAAAATTGTAAAGATAATGAATAAAAATGTTTTTTTCATATTATTCCAACTCCTTGATTATACAGCTACAGGAGCTTTCTGCTTTCTTTAGCAGGAAGCTCCTGTTGCAGCTATAATTTAGATTGTACCTGCGGGGTCATAGTAGCCCTTTACAGTCTTTGAAGACTGGGTATTTGTGAGCTTAAGGCAAGCGGAAGATACAGATGTAGTATAGTCCAAATGATACTTTGCATTGATTGTCTGTAAAGCAGCAGAACTGGACACAGAGGAATGCGAGGTATTACAGAAAGTAGCCGTACAAAAATCAGCAGATGATACACCACTTGTAGGTTTTACACTTCCATAAGAAGAACCAGAAGTTGAGTACGAGGATGTATATCCGACACTGCCTGCTGAAAGAGAGAAGGAATAGCTGTGACTGGATGCCGAAGCAGTGATACCCATTGCACCAGTTGCGACAGTCATAATTGCGAGTGCAGAAGCAACAATTCTTTTCAGTTTCATAATTAATCCTTTCTAATCAATTTGAAAATCAAATGATTTTGTTTCTAAACTTATTCCGAACATAAAAGGCTGTTAAATTCTTCCAGAGTTTTTACTTTTCTTGAACTTAAGAACAACTGGTTCCTTTGGCTGATGGAAGCCCAAAAGAGAAGCTGATTCACAACCAATCTTAGCAGATGTCTTTCCCACAACAGCAATCGCCTTCAGAACATTAGCTTTTGTCTTTTTTTTCATTTACTCCCCTCCTCTCATTGGTTCTGTAATAAACATAGAAATCGATACAACCAGAAGCGTAGCATCCACTAATATGCTATATTGAGAACTGTATTTTATTTTCAGCAGACATGATATTAGCGCTAGCAACACAACCAATGCCGTGCCGAGAATACGAAAAAATTTTTTTTGACATATCGTCAATGGCTTATTCTTATTTTCAATTGGTGCATAATATAAAGTCATTATAACTGAAAGAAAAATACTACAATAGTGCATTTCAGCAAACTGTTCAAGTGAGACATATTTATAAAGCAATATAACAAATATTGTTACAAATGTAAAAATCAAATTACAGTGTAAGTAAGTCTTTGCATGATAACCTCCGCAGATTGTACGTAACAAAGCAAAGAGTACAAAATAAATTATAGATGCTATAAAACATTGAAATACTATACCACATAGAAGTGTAATTAAGCAAGTAATTAGTGAAGAGAAGAAAATTTCAAATCCATATTGATATGTATCTATTTGGTCAAACTCAATTATTTGGTTCTTTACAAGTAATTCAACAATATGAGAAGCAACATTTTGAATCATATCAGCTTTGTTCCCTCCTCATCTCTTACTGATTTTAGTATAACATTCTATTATCTTATCGTCAATACTTATGGCGTAAGTGGTCGTTTATTGGCGTGAATGGCAAAATTTTCAACAGTATTTATGTTCTGAATACAGTTTTTTAAATTTTACTTGAAAATTCATTATGGATTTGTTATAATAATAATGATGCGAAAAGAGGTGAATTTATGCGTTTCGCTGTTGTTGATGATGAAATTACTCATCTAAATTTAATTTCTCAAATTTTAAAAAAAATGCTAGATGATAATAAATGTGTGATTGATTGCTATCAAGATGCTGTAGCTTTCCTTGAACATTATCAAAGTATTTCATATGACGCTCTTTTTCTAGATATTGATATGCCTGAAATTGATGGTTTTGAACTGAGTAAGCAATTGATAGAAAGCAATAATGATGTGCCAATTATATACATCACTGGAAGGGATGAACTGATTATTCAGTCTTTTCGGTATCGTCCGATAGGATTTGTAAGAAAACATAATATGGAATCTGAACTAAAATTTGCACTTTCTACATTATTACAACATATCACTCAAACAAAAGTCGTAATACAAGTTACTGAACTTAGAAGCTACGGTGGAAAAGAATATAAAATTCCAATTGAACAGATTAGCTACATTGAAAGTGAAAATCATAATACGCATATTCACTTGATTAACGGAAATTTAGTAGTTGTAAGAAAACCACTTTCATTTTACACAAAAAATGAGAAATTTAAAAATTTTTTACTAATTAATTCTGGTGTTTTAGTAAATGTCAGACATATTCAAATGAAAGATGATAAAGTGATATTGAATGATAATACTGTTCTATTTATCAGCAGAAGAAAAATACAAGCTGTACGTGAAGCTTATCTACAATCCAAAAGGAGGCTATTAATTTGATTTACGTAATCTGTGAATATTTAGCAACTGCAATAGAATGTATAATTCTATGCTTATTTCTGATTTTATCATTACATTATAAAACAGCATCAAAAGCCAAAAGAATAACTGGGACATTAATATTTATAATTTTTTTCTTAGCAAATGCTATATTTTGGGACAATGCAGGGAAATTGTTTTCGCTTGAGCAACTACATATATTTTCATATATCATAATTCTTTTTATTTTTGCCCAGATTATGCTAAAGGGAAAGTGGTGGCATCAAATTGTTATCATATTAATATCTATTGGCTCAGTATTTCTAATAAATATAGTTGTCGCAATTTGTTCCAGTATCATTTTACAAAATAATTATTCTGAAATTATGCTAATGAGAAATCCAACACGAATATTCCTGTTGGTTGCTACAAAAGTAGCTTTAACTATTTTGCTGTTCTCAATTGGTAATCTAATCAAAAAAAAGCATTATTTTCTTCATTTGATGCAATGTGTTTTTACAATTATTGTATTCGTTATATCGATTGTTGTGGGAGTAACCATTGAAAAAATGCTCCTTGATAATATTGTAGCACTAGAATACGCTACAATTATTATGATTTGCCTTTCAATAATTTCAATTCTACTTTTTTTTATTCTAACGCAGACGTCAATTCAAAATCAATCTGAATTGACACGTATTGCACTTCAAACACGACTTCATGATGATGATGTACGAATCAATGAGCTTCTTCAATGGAATGCATCAGTTCGGACACTTCGTCACGATTTAAACAATCATCTAATCGTTATTAAACATCATATCATTGAGCAGGATTATGAAAACTCTCTTGCTTATATAGAAAAAATTGAAGAAAGTATTGCAGATATTCCACAACTCAGCAACACAAATAATTCTACATTAAATGCAATTTTAGATGTCAAACGGATAATTTGCCATAATGAGCATATTGACCTAAAGTGTTATCTTCAAAATGACCTCCCTGAATTTGATAGTTTTTCCTTTAGCACGATTCTAGGAAATCTGATTGATAATGCGATTGAAGCTGAAAAGAAAGAAACAAAAAAAGAAATTAGACTTTCCATCGTTTCAGAACATGATTGTATCAGAATTACAATACAAAATCGAATTTCAAAGTCGGTTCTAGTAAATGGACATTTGCCTATTACTTCAAAAAAAGATAAAAAAAATCATGGATTGGGGATGCTTAGTGTTTCAGAAATTATATCTCAAAACAATGGTGCGATTGACATATATGAAAAAGAAAATTGGTTTATTGTTGATGTTTTAATGCAAACAATATAAAAATAATAAAAGCATGAGATGTTGCCACATTTGTATAATGGCAATATCCCATGTTCTTTTTTATAAATGTTTACATTTATTTATACTGTATACAGTTGTAAACATAGATTTAGTTTTAATCAATGCAGAAATCCGAATTTGATTAGTTATTTAGTAATTATTGTGCATTATATTTCATATCAGTATTGACTTTTGATTAAATGTATGGTAAAATATAGAGGACAAAGAAAATAGAGTGCAGATGTTCGTGGCATCCACACTCGGCAATCCGTAAACTTTGGATTGGCTTCCCCATTGTTTACTTCCTTTATTATATCACATCTTAACCTGTTTGTCAATATATAAATAAAAAAACAACCTGTGTGATTTTATAAGAGTATGCCGAATGTGATGTGACAGGCATACTCTTTTCTATTGTCAATATCACATAGGAGGGTGTTTTTTGTGTCAATTTTTTTCTTAGATACAAATACCATTTACAGAGCAATTCGACTTCTGCATCCTGATGGAGAACTGTTTGAAATTCGCTTGATTAATGGAAGTTACAATGCAAGTGGTTACTTTACTAACGCAAATACGGCTATCAGAGCATTGCAGTCATTCAAAGCCGGTTGGAACAAGGAAGAAGATGCAAGACATGCAAATATTTTCATTACGATGAATCCTGTCAGTCTGGCTTGCTATTCTAGAAAACAGCATGATATGCTGATTGAAAAAGTCAAGCCCACTACAAATGATACCGAAATCACAGCTTTTCATTGGTTTTTGATTGATTTAGACCCGAAACGCATTTCAGGTGTTAGTAGTTCCGAGAACGAATTACAACTCGCATTAGCAAAAGCAAAAAAAGTCCATGATTTTTTGGAATCAAAAGGCTGGGAAGCACCTATTCAGGCTATGAGTGGCAACGGCTGTCATTTGGTCTACCGTTTTGATGAACCTAATACACCAGAAAATGCTGATTTATGGGAAAAGGCACTGAAAGCCTTGCAAGCCAAATTTGGTGATGATACAATTGACATTGATATTACGGTTTTCAATCCGTCAAGAATCTGCAAATTATGGGGAACAATTGCACAGAAAGGTACAAACACTTCCGAAAGACCGCACAGAAAAGCCTATATCATGGATTCTACACCAGAACGTATTGAAATCAATGACAAATCCTGTCTTGAAAATCTGGTTGCAGAACTCTTTCCGGCTGATTCTGAAACCACTGTACAAAAGTTTGTTTCCACAACTGCACGGTCAACACAAAAAGCTGATATACAGGACAAAAAGAAAAAAAATGACTTCAATATTTTGGATTTCATTAACAAGCATCAGATTCCAGTCAGAAATACGGAAAGTACCTCTGATGGCTCTACAATGTATGTTCTGGAACATTGCCTTTTTGATGAAAGTCATACTGGAAAAGATGCTGCTATTATCCAGAAATCAGACGGAACACTCTGTTATCACTGTTTTCATGCTCATTGTGCGGACAAGCACTGGAAAGATGTTCGACTGATGTATGAACGTGATGCCTATACACAGCATAAATCTTTTCAGAAAGACCCGAATCTGCCTTATTGGATTACACAAACAGAAGATAAAAAGAAAGTAAATGCTGAATTATTGGCAAAATTTATTAAGCAAACAGAGCATTATTTCTTAGTACAGCAAAAAGACCAAGATACACAGCGTTTCTTCTGGTATCACTCTGGTGTCTATTCAAGAATTAGTGCCAAGCATGTTAAGGCAAGAATTGAGAAAATTATTCAGCCTTATGGTGAAAATCTGGCAAAAATTCGTGTGATTGAAGATACCTATACACACCTGACCTATCCAGACAAGGGACATTTTATCGCTGATGAAACCTTGCTTGATGCAGATGAGAATATTATTAACTTTCAAAATGGCATTCTGCACCTTGACACAATGGAACTGAAAGTCCATAGTCCTGAATATATCAGCACAATTCAAATTCCCTGTAACTGGAATCCGCAAACAGCAACTACTATCAAGACATTTGATAATTATATCACTCATTTGGCAAATGATGATGGTGATTCAGTCAAAACATTACTTGAGGCTATCGGATTTGTATTGTCAAACGTGAAAATCAAGCGTTTCAAACAGGCTATTTTTCTGATGGGACAGGGAAACAGCGGTAAATCGGTATTTCTGGAATTTATGGGAATGCTGATAGGTCAGGAAAATTATTGTGCTATGCCATTTGAAAAACTGGATAAGCGTTTCAGTGCATCAACCCTCTACCGGAAACGTCTTGCCGGAGATGATGATTGCAATTATTGTAGTTTTTCCAACATATCGACATTTAAGCAGATTACAGGCGGTGGCACTCTGCAATGTGAAGAAAAGGGCAAACAGGCATTTCCATTCATCTATAAGGGACTTTATATCATCTGTGCAAACAATCTCCCCTTGTTTGGTGGCGATAAGGGACAACACGTTTATGACCGTATTTTGCCGATTCAGTGCGGAAATAGTATTCCTGTGGAAAAACGTGACAAGAATTTACTGGAAAAACTGTATGCAGAGCGTGAAAGTATTGTATTAGCTGCAGTCATGGCATTGAAAGGAGCTATCCAGAATAACTATACGTTCACAATGTCAGACAGTTCAAAGCGACTTCTGGAGCAGTACATGATAGAAAATGACATTGTATTGCAATTTATTGAGGAATGTTGCGAAAAACGAACAAAGTTTGATAAAATTACGACGAGTGTATTCTATACAGCATTTACAATCTGGTGCGGACAGAACGGAGAGAAATATATTCCAAAGAAGAAAGAATTTACAGAAAGTGTGTGTCGGCATTTTGGCGTTGAGCCGAAAGACAAGAAAAAGATACAGCAGATAAATAACGGTTTTTTCTATTATCCTATCACACTTACATCAGAAGCTAAACAGGAACTACATATCGGTTATGATAGCGTATCATAAATCAGAAGTCCGGAGAAAATCACTCCGGATTTTTTGTGTCCGAAATTTTCGCACTTTAAATCATTCAAGTGAAAAAATGAAAATAAAAAATTCACTAATTTTGTGTTCATTTATCGTCTATATATAGCTGTTTTTTAAATCCGCTTTAGTGCTTTCAAGTGAATTTAGTGAAAAAACGATTTTCAATTTTTCACTGATTTTTTTTCTATATATAGACCAAAACACTGAATCAGTGAAAAAAGTGAAATTTTTTTGCAGTTCTTATATACTTTTTTTCAGACTTACTTTTTTTTTTTTCTATTTTTTTAAAAAAAATCTAAACCCAGAAAAATTTATTCACTTTTTTCACTGGAATGGTAAAATATATATATAAATGGCTATATATAGCGTTTTTATTCAGTGAAAAAACGAAAAGTGTTTTTTCACTTTTTTCACTGTCACATACTAAAGTATAGCAAAAAATCCCTATATATAGGGATTGACAAAAACTATAAAAAGTGAATTTTTTCACTGATAAAACGGCAGGCATAATTTTATAGAAGTACACCCTACGGATTAGACAGATTCTATGTCAGATAAGTTATTTACTACTATTGACATATATTCTGAAACATGTTAAACTTATATCAAAGAAAAAATGAAAGGTGAGTTGAACTAATGACAGAGAAAACCTATATCGGCTATGTCCGTGTATCAAGTGCAGACCAGAACGAGGCAAGGCAACTGAAAGCTTTAGAGGATTTCGGAAAACCAATGCACAGAATTTTTGTTGACAAGTGCAGTGGCAAGAGTACCGACCGCCCAGAACTGAAAAAGATGCTTGACTATGTGCGTGATGGTGATGTGCTTGTCGTGAGCGAGTACGCCCGTCTTGCCCGAAGTAGTGCGGATATGCTCAGAATTGTAAATGAATTGCAGGAAAAGGGAGTTGAAATCATTAGCTTGCGTGAACAGCTTGACACAACTACTCCACAAGGCAGATTTATGTTGACAGTATTCGCAGGATTGGCAGAATTGGAGCGTGAAACCATTCTGGAGCGGCAGCGTGAAGGTATCGCCATTGCTAAGGCACAGGGAAAATATAAGGGCAGACAGCCGATTCCTATTGATATAGACCGGTTCAAAGTAGAATGTGCCAAATGGAGAGCCGGACAACAGACAGCAAAGGCAACTATGAAGAAAATGGGCATGAAACCAAACCGTTTTTACAGAAAAGTAAAAGAATATGGTCTTTAAGAAATCAGCAACTACTTGACTTTTTCTGAAAAATAATGTATTATTAACTTAATAAGCAATTATAGAAAGAGGTCTGATATTATGGCAGATGATAAAAAGTTTTTAGTTATACAGGAACGAACCAATTGTCACCAAAGCGTATTTGATGAAGTAATCGAAGCAGAATATTCTGATATTCGCATTCTGAAAGAGCCGAACAAGAGCAAACTGCATCCGGCAGGAAAAGTCATTGTTGTTGTTGAGACAATGGAGCAAGCCGAAAAAATCAGACAGCATTGTGTCAATCAGATTCAGCAGTCCAACATTCGTATTGAGGAAATTCTCAAAAAGACTGCACCTCGTTATGAAATCAAATACAAAATCAATATTGTAAGGGCGAGTGGTGATGTGTTCCTGTC
>AUXO016086174.1_pt1 | contig 14224 bp, 15 predicted proteins | sample 768731 | NCBI WGS metagenome assembly AUXO01 (sample SAMN02715735, study PRJNA202380) | gut metagenome | biome: sheep rumen | host: Ovis aries | place: New Zealand: Palmerston North | reverse complement strand
ATGAAATCCTTAAACATTGAACAAATTCCTGTAATTGGTGTTGAAGGAGATTTAGTTGGTCTTGTAAGAGCTAGTGATTTAATCAAAGCATTAGTTGAATAACTGTGATATAATGGCAGTTAGTCCTGTTTTAGTGATTAAAACAGTTGATAACAGTACTGTTGGTGTTCGGGCAAGATTTTATGATGATTTTGTCGAACACGAAATAGTCCTTAATTCTGTAATCGCTTACTGGTGGGCTAATAATTTACCTCCTGTTGTGAAATTTCTGGAACTTTTTGAATCCGTTATTAAAAGAACCATAAACGAGCTGATACCTCATAAGGATTTGAATATCAAATATGAGGTTAAGGCTGACGCTGAGTTGGAAAAAGCGACTTCTGTTGAAATCAATTTGATAGAGGTGGCTGCGGATGAAACAGGTTTTAAGATTGATGGTAAGCAATTGATTCTCAATGGCCTGTCAAAATCTAGCGAAGTTCATGAACCTAACGAATTTGCAAAAACTTTCGAAAAAACTATTGAAACTCCGGATATTGTCTTGAAAAAATATCAAGAAATGAAAAAGTGAGTTTTAATAGGTTTTAATTCTTTTTTTTTAAATATTTCTTCTGATTTTGGATAATATTTCCATAAATTTATCTAAGGCACTTTCATAATTTCTGAAGTTGTTTCCTTTTATCAGGCCTTTGCTGGTGAGTGTGATGTTATCAACTTGAATTTCAGATTCAGTAATTTCATTATAATTTTTTAGAACGGATTTTGTTTTTTTCAGGTTAATGGTGTAGGGAAGTTGATATGAAAATCCGCCGTCTTTATAGTCAATAGTTATTGTGCCATTATATTGAATTGGTGATAAATTTAAAGCTACTTTTTCAAATCCTTGTTGTTTTAATTCATCGTTGATTTGTTTAAATTTGTTGTTGGAAGTAATTTCATTAACATCATCCACTTCACATATACCAATTTCTCCAAAATCTCTAATTTTGACTATTTCACAGTTGGTGTTAGTGTAGATGTAATTCTCACATAGCCTTATCTTTTCAATTCTTGTATTGGATATGGGGGTGTTGGTTGGAATTCTTGTTGCAAGGCATGTTGTTGACTTTGAATAAGGGATATTATTTTTATCTAAATATTCATGAATTTCTTTTGAGGATAATCTAGCCTCAATCAGAGGGGTTTTAAATTCTTTTTCATAAGTGATTAAAATTCCTGGCCTGTCCATGATAAAATCACTGATGTTGTTGCCATCACAGATATAATCAAATCCGTTTTCTATAGCTGTCTTTTTAATTTGTTCATACATCAGATTTCTACAGTTGTAACATCGTTTGGAGTCGTTTTTGAGAAATTTATCATCTTCGTAAAAATCAATATCAATGACTTTATGTTTGATGTTGAATAAATCAGTAACTCCTTTTGCATGTTCGATAAAACCGGTTGGCATCAGATGATTGTCTATGGTAATGGCTAATATATCTTCCGCAACTTGTGAAGATAAATATGCTATTAAAGTTGAATCGGCGCCACCTGAAAAGCCGATGGCGACTTTTTTATCTTTTAGAATATCCTTAACAGTATTAATTTTATCCTCAAGATTCATTGTATCTCTTTTTTGATGGTTTTGAGAAGATCTTTTGCGTCTTCTTTTTTAATATCCACTGATTCACGAATAAAATTAATTAATTTGTTTTTAGAATCGTTGTCTAAATTTGATTGGGTTAATGTTTGAGCATAATTTCGTTTAGGATAAAATGTTTGTTTGGCAATGGCGAGTAATTCTTCTTTTTCTTCTTCGGTTATGATGTTTTCGCTCACTGCATTTGTAAAAACATATTTCATATTTATCAATGGTTCAGAAAGAGCTTCTAAGGTTTCTGAGTCAAGCATCACTGCAACATCGTCATCGGAATCAACCTCTCCACTAGCATATTGATTGTAAACATATCCTATTCCAGTCATTCCTAATGTATCCAGCTCAGATGCTCTTAGTGCACCCATACTGGATGCTCCGTAAACTTTAACTCCATTTTTTATTACATTGAGAATTTCTTTATGTCCTACCGCTGAGTTTTGATGAAATACTCCATCAATTATCCCAATAATGTCGGGATTTTCTTTCAATGATAATGACAAATCACCTCTTTTGATGGGTCTTTTATAGATTATTTCATTATCATCGAAACTATCTAATATTTCTTTTGCTTCATCAAAAGGAAGTGATAATCCTGTATAAATTATTACTTTAACCATATTAATCAGACTTTCAAGAATCTATAACCTGCACGGCTTTGATCAATTGCATACATTTCCATTTCTGGGATAATCACACGGACGACACTCACATCAATTTCAGGTCTTGTCAAATCAACATATAATATTTTTTCTATGTCATTTGCCATCAATTCATTTTTAACGATTTCAATGTCTTTTGTAATTGAGGAAGTGCTTTTGTTTTCAATGTCTGAAAGTGAAATTTGTTCATCTTCTTGTTTGAAATAGAATTTGTTTATTCTTTTCATACGTTCATATCCCGCTTCACGGGCAAAATCTGCTCTTACTGTGTCTTCACGCGCCCCGTTGATTTGGGTTGCTCTGCTTTGAGCCACTTCAGTCAAAGCTCTAAGTATTGCAACTTCTGGATCTAAATGTGTTCCCATTCCCAAAGTTAGCAGTCCAGCATCCTTTGTAACTGTATCATCTGCAGATGCGGCTATTGTTGGAATCTTAATGTCTGCAGTAAAGTCCATTAATTTGATTTTTATTCCTTCACTTTCAAATTTATCCAGAATGTCGGTGATAACATCACTTTCAATGGAATCCAAATCAATCTGGGAGTAATTTTTATGGGTTAACTCGAAAATGCTCCATGCATCTCTTTCAATAACTTCAAACATTCCATGCAATATGGCTTCTTCTAAAATGTTTCCAGAAGCAAGTCCATTCGTATTTGATTTAAATAAAGTTTTTGCATTCTCTTTTGGATTGTAAGGGTGATAAACGGCATTTGTTGGAATGTAATAATCTTTATCTGAAATTATGTCATGGGCAATGCTCCACTCCAAATCCCAATCTTCAATATCTATTTTTTCAAGTTCCTTTGGAAGATTCAGGGATTTTGGATTGATGTTGTTGTCAATGTCGTTTAGATTTGAGATGATGCTTTCGTCGCTGCTTTGTCTTTCGGCGGAATATCTTTCAAAACCTTCCATCATTGCAGATGCCTTTGCATGGTCTCTGGTAATTCCTTTTCCGCCGTAAATGCTGACTCCGCCATCTTCAGCGGTAGGTCTGATGGCTGTGTAAATTGGAAGTCCAATCCTGTCCAAATCTGTAATATCTGCAATACGGGTTATTCCTGCAGTTTTAAGCTTGTCTTCATTAATCTCAATAGTCCTTTTTGGAGCTATTACTCTATGGGTTCCCTTAAAGTATGTTATTTCTTCACTCATTTTTTAAAATCCTAAAATCATTCTAACTATATTTTCAACACCCATTGTCATTGACATCAGTGTTAAGATTCCGGCAATTGCAATTGTAACAATCCAGATTCCAAAATTCCAGGTCAATACTTTAGATCCATCCAGGTTTCCAATAGGCAACAAATTGAAAACAGCCAAGAAGCTGTTGATTGAATATCCTACAGAACAGATAATGAATATTAAAGCTGAATTTTCAGAATAGAATGCTGACGGATAAATCGCTGTGGCTATTGCCAAAAAGACCAATGCGAGTATGATATTGACGATAGGTCCTGCAATTGATATTTTACCGTTAATTTCATCAGTCATGTAGTTTGCATATGTATATACTGCACCAGGTGCTGCAAATACAAATCCGAAAAATGATGTGACAAGTGCAAATATTAATCCTTGGGGCCATAATTTAAATTCTGCCCAGTATCCGTATTTCATTGAGACGAATTTGTGTCCAAGTTCGTGTAGGATGAAACCTGCCCCCACACCAACCATGACTATCGGCAATATGGAGAGAACTGCATTTGAATCCCGTCCACCATTTACTATTGCAAAACAAAGAGAAATAACGATAAATGCAATTATCAAATCTCTTATTTCACTACTTGTAAATTTAAACATAATCTTAAAATATCTATTTTGACTTTAATAAAATTATCTTTTTTTAATTGAAATCATATAATTGATTATAATGCTTTGATGTTACATTTATTAACAAATTGTTTGTTATTTTTTAATACTAATTTTTTTATAATGCTTTTTCTAAATTATTTAACATGGATTTACATATTGATAACATTTTAAAAGATTTACAAAAAGATGATTTTCAAGCTTATTTATTGACTGGTTTTACAAATGTTGAATATATTTCTGGTTACAAACCGACCAGTTTTGCATTTTGTGTAATCAAGGACAATCCTATTATATATGCTTCTGGAATGGACATGGAACTGGCTAAAAATACCTCTTCAATTGAAGTGAAAGAGTATGAATCATATGATGTGATGATTAATGAGCTAAAAGAAGATGGAATTAAAAGTTTAGCTATTGAACCGACATTGCCGTTCAGCACTTTTGTCAGATTTAAAGATGACTTTAAAATAGATGCTAAAACATACATAGACAAGCAAAGGATGATTAAAACTCCTGATGAAATTGAAAAGATTAATAAAGCAACTGATATTGCCCAAAAATCATTCCTGCAGTTGGATATCTTAAACAACAGCGACATGGAAAAGGAAGTTGCATTTGACTTGGTTCGTTACATGATTGAAAATGGTGCTTCAAAAGAATCATTTGACACAATCGTCACAAGCGGTCCGTCATCTAGTTTGCCTCATGCAATTCCTGAGGCTAAAAAATTAGACCAGCCGATATTGGTTGATTGGGGTGCTATTTTTGAGGGGTATTGTTCTGATAATACTCGTACGATGGTTTATACTGAACGTCAGCAGGAAATTTGGGATATTGTTGCTGAAGCACATGACAAAGCAATTAAATCTATTAAACCTGGAATTAAATGCTGTGAGGTGGATAAGGTTGCAAGGGACATTATCTCAGATTATGGCTATGAAAAAAAGTTTATACATTCAACTGGGCATAGTTTAGGTTTGGACATTCATGAAACTCCTGGATTTTCTCCTCGTGATGAAACAATGCTTGAAGAGGGTATGGTTATAACAGTAGAGCCTGGAATATATTTGGAAGGTGAATTCGGAGTTCGGCTGGAGGATACTGTGAATATTTCCAAAAAAGGAAAAATTATTGGTGATTTGCCTTTGAATATTGATTAGGGATTTTTTTTGTATGTCTTTAAAGTGTATCTGATATGTAAAAAATATTTTACTTTTTTTAACATTTTTGCATTTTCATTATATTTTTTAAGTGTAATGCAATTTGTAGGAAAAAGTAGAAAATCAGAGTAATTCATTAGGTTCATATTCAAAATATTCATTCACGCCATATTTTGAGCAGGTCGCCATTTTATATTCGCCGACATTAAATAAACTAAATTTAAGATTGTTCTTATCATTTTTAAGCTTAATGTTTTCATTGATTATTATTTCAAAGCTGTCTAAATCCAAGTTAAATCCTAATCCGGTGTATTTCATGTAGCTTTCCTTCAAAACCCAGTATTTGAAAAATTCATCGGAGGGATTTTCTGAATTCATGATAGATTCATATTCACTATTGTAGAAGTAGTTCTTGGCTATGTTCAAATCAATGGCAGGATCATTGAATTCAACATCAATTCCAACTTCCATGTCTGATATTGCACAGGCGATCAATTTTCCGGAATGACTTAAATTAAAATAAATGTTTTCGCAGTTGGATATGTATGCCTTACCGTATTTGTGGGTTTTAAAGATGGGTTGGGTAATGTTTTCTTCTTTTAATAATTTGTTTAAAAGCAAGTATGCTCCTGCACTGAGCTTTTTATCTTTTTCAAACCGAAAATGGTCAACTTTTTCTTTTCTATTTTTTGGCAACAATTTATATGCAGTATACAAATCCAAATTGCTGACATCACAATATGCTACTTTAATCATTTTTAATCTTCAAATATAATAATGTCATGTCATCAAATTGCATGGCATCTCCCGTAAAGTTGTTAATGTCATCCAATAGGGGATTGATAGGATTATTTTTGCTTTTAAATTCATTGAAGAAGTTTAATAGTCTATCTTCACCATACATCTCATCTTTGAGATTATTCGCATCGGTAATTCCATCAGTATATAAAACTATTTCATCTGATAAGATTTTTTCCTCAGTTTCAAACTCAAAATCTTCCATAATTCCTAATACAATTCCAGCGTTTACATCTAAATATTTAAATTCATTATTTTCCTTAATTAATGGGGGATTATGCCCTCCATTTGAAAATATCAATTCTTTTGTTGTTGTATTATAAATTCCAAGCCATAATGTGATAAACATGGATTCTGAATTGTTTTCACATATTTGGTTATTGAGTAAGTATAATATTCTTGATGGATCCTGATTGTGTTTTAATATCTGTTTTATCATTACTTGACAAATCATTGCAAGAATTGCTGCAGGGACACCTTTGCCTGATGCATCTCCGATTATGAGTGCAATATGTTCTTCGTCTAATTCGTAATAATCAAAGAAGTCTCCTCCAACTTCTTTCGCCGGTTTTGAATAGCCATCAATAGTATAATCATTAGTTACAATTGCTTCTGTTGGAAGGTTTGCGGCTTGAATTTTAGTTGCAATATCAAGTTCCGCTTTGATGCGTTCCTTTTCACCTTCAATTTTATGAATATTTTCAATATAATTGTTGTTAAAGTTAATTAACTCAGTATATGAATTGGCTAGTGTTCCAATTTCAGTTTTTTGGTTAATATATTTGGAGTAGATGTCCACTAATCCCTCAGATTCGATTTTTTCATTTTCATGTATGAAATCTTCAATTTTTGCAAAGGATAATATTGGTTCAATCACTTTAATTTCAATATATTTTAGAACAACCAGTGAAGGGATGAGGAAAGTAAGCAGTAATAGGTCTGTCACCACCATCATTGAGATTATTACTTCGCTTCTATCCAGTGGGAGCATTTTATCCATGGCGGTAATCAGTGTGTGGTCGCTGGATATGATTATTCCTAGAATAATTATAAATATTGTTGCTATAAGGAATATTGTCATCATGTCTTCTGAGATGGATTTATAATTTTCCTTAACAATATTGTTTGTAATAGGCTTTGTTATATAAATAAATAACATTGCTAGAATTATGGCTAATTCAATTGTTACAAAGTAATAATTTAAATCGAAGAAGTAATCAATTATGAATGTTACGATTAATGTTACAATCAGTAAAATTCTCAGTATTTTGTATAATTTTTTATTGTACTTTCTTTTGGATATTTTTGGGATGTGGACGAAATCGAATTTATTTGAAATCCAAATTCCAATTATTCCAAATATGAATGATGAAATAATATAATTTAGGAAGTATCTGATTTCAATTATGGAAGTTATAGGTCTTGTTCTTGGATATAGTAGGTAAGTTAGTTTTCCCTGTGTTATTGAAAACAAAGCAGCACAAACAAGAATCATAGCCAAAAATAAGAGTACATTTGAGGTATTGTTTAATTTTGGCCTTGAAACTTCAGGTCTGCCGTTATATTTTTCATACCATAATTTATATACAAAGTATGATATTCCAAAGTTGATAATTGTGGATATTATTGTAAGATTTAGGCCGTAACCTCTTATTACGTTACAAATAAGATTTCCAATAACTGAACCAATTATTCCATAAGGTCCAAATATCAGTCCTGAAATAAACAATATTCCTAAATGGGGGCTTAATCCGGCACCAAAATTTTTTCCATATGTTAAAAAATATGTTCCCAGGTTAAAAATTAACATTAGGACAAATGGAATTATTATTTTTTTAAAGTTATTATTCATTATTCCACGTTTTTAATAATTTTCAAATGGTTTTCATCATTAATGTATTTGTAGCATATCTCATCAGCTAGTTGCTTTGTTAAAAAAATTCCAAGTCCTCCAATTTTAGCATCTTCGATGCTTTCTGGAGTTTCAGGATTTTCTTTTTTGAGTGGATTGAATTCAATTCCGTTGTCAATGAATTCAATAGTTAATGTGGGGTTTTCGAATTCCACATCAACTTTTATAAAATCAGTCTTTGAGTAATTCACAATATTGACAAATATTTCTTCAACAATCAGATTAACTTGAAGGTTTTCTTCTTCAAGTTCATTTATTATGAACTTATTTAATGCATATAATTCTGTTAATTCTGGTTTTAATGAAATTGAACTCATTCTATCTTTAATATTTTGTCAAAACCAGACATTCTGAATATTTCGTTAATGGTATTATTAACATTTTTAATTGTCATTGGAATGTTTTCTGGTTTTAATTTTTTTTGTGTTGCAATTAAGACACGTAAACCTGCACTGGAAATGTATTCAAGGTTGGAAAAGTCAATAATTAATGAATCAAATTTGCCCATTTCATCAAGTATTTCATTTTCAAAATCAGGAGCAGTAACGGTATCGATGCGATCTCCAACTTCAATTGTCAACTCTTTTTCATTATACTTTTTTACAATATTCATATTATCACTATTTTATATTGTATTTATTTAATTTTATATATTTTTCTTAATTTTTTTGGAAAAATTATTTTTCGCCATGTTTAACTTTTTAGCATTTAAAAAAGTACATGCTGATTTTAAAATAGTTATATAAACATGTTTTTCTAATAAATAATATTCGAAGTTGTATTTAAGTTCAGTGATTTTTATGGTAAAAAAATCGTTTGTTGCAAAGATTGAGGAAAAAATATTGATGTATACAAAACCGGAGTATATGGACTCAAAAGAAAAGATTGATGAGTTTTTAGATGAAAAATCAAAATCATCAGATAATCTTCCCAACACTATTTTTAAAAGCAGAGATTTCAATGGTCTTGAAGTTTTCACATTTGGCGATGAAAATGCAGATAATACTATAGTATACATACACGGTGGCGCATATGTCAATGAAATAAATTACCAACACCTTTTATATTGTTGGAAGCTGTCACGAAAATTGGATGCATTTGTGATTTTACCGGTTTATCCCCTTGCTCCTTTGCATAAAGTGACTGAAACTTTTGAGCTGATTTTGGGGTTATACAAAACATTAACTTCCAAAAACAATTTAGTACTGATGGGTGACTCAGCAGGTGGAGGTTTTGTTTTGTCATTTTGCCAGCATTTAAAATCAATTGATTTGCCACAACCTGATAAAATCATAACATTTTCACCATGGGTTGACATTTCAATGGCCAATCATCCTTATGACAACAAAAACGATCCGATTTTAGGTGAAATAGGTTTAAGGGAAATTGGCCAATCATGGGCGGGCGATTTGGATACAAAAGATTATCGTGTAAGTCCGCTTTATGGTGATAATGATGGTTTGCCAAGAACACTAATTTTTGCAGGAACCAATGAAATATTTTACAAGGACATTGAAAAATACGTTGATAATCTCAAAAAAGATGGTGTTGATGTTAAATTCCTAACTGGTGAAGGATTATTCCATATTTATCCGCTTTTCCCATCACCTGAAGCGAGAAATGCATTTAAAGAAATTAAAAAAGAGATAATTGATTAATTATCTCATATACAAAATATATTTTCCGAATCTTGGGATTCTATATATGATAACTACTGCAATATAGCTGAATATTATCAGTAAAATCCAAAGAATAATTGCTTTTACAGGTTCTGTGAACGGTAATTGAACGACTACTGGAAGCAATGGTAATCTGAATAGGTTGTGAACTAAAAACACTGCAAAGGAATATTTTGACAAGAAGCTTACAAGCGGAAATGCTCTGACTTTGCCCATTCTGGAAGATAGCTCAAATAATGCAAAAGATCCAGTTAATATGAATGGGAACTCATACCATAAAAAGAAGTTATATCCTTTGATAAATGAGTAATATTGGAATAATACACATATTATGAAGGATACGATAGCAAGCAAAGCCATGTTTGCGGATGAATACTTTTTAAATAAGTTCTTTTTAACCAGATATCCCAAAATGATATAAATACCGTATACTCCTCCACTGAATCCGAGACAATATTGAATATTGACATTTTCAATACCGTGCATTGCAAGCACAACTGTGATAAATGGCAGTAGGAATGCCAAAAGCGCAAACACAATTGTAGCCTGATTGATTGTTTTTGGGTCAAAATGTTCTAATGCACTTGCTACAAAAGGCATTGAAAGATACATTCCAATAATCATGGGCATATACCACATATGGCTGAAAAACAGGTTTCCGGCTTCAGCAAAGTTAACCTGGTTTGATCCGACTGTAATGAACTGTAGGCTGACAGCATAGATTATTGCCCATATTACAGTAACAATAATCAATCCCTTACAGTTTTTACTCCAAAACTTACGAACGCGCTCATCGTTATAAGATCTGTCCAATAATAAGTAACCTGTAATCATTAAAAAGAATGGAACACCTATACGTCCAATAAAAAGAGATGCAAAATCAAATATCCTTGAATAGAGTGTAAAATTCATGATTGAATCTGAAGATATTATGAAAATACCATCGGTTGCATGAATATACAAAACGGTTAATATTGCGATTGCACGTACAAAATCAATCCATTCGACTCTAGTTTTACTCATTAAATTTTCTCCAATTTGTGATAATTTTATTTTTCTTCAAAGTTAATTATATAATTTTTCAAGAATTTCAAAATTTGAGGGATATTGTTTAATATGTCTTGTTGGAATATTTTCTTTGAAAACTTTCAATGATATTATTCACAAATCTCTAAAAAAAATGTTTGGTCTTTTAGAAGGATATCTCTAGGTAATTTCTAAATTTTCATCATCTGATTGATATCTTTTGTTCAATGGTTTGTAGATAATAGTATGAAAGTTATGTGCGTTTCATCTTTTGGTGAGGGTATTAAAAAGAAAAAAGTTAATTTCATAGTAAAAACTATGAAACTAAGAAGTTATTTTTTTAAAATGGATTGGAGTGTTGCTTCATCAGGAGCATGTATTTGAACTAATTTGTCAGGATTTGCTAAGTATGAGAATCCTACGCCATTATTGTCATCAGGAACATATACTCCGTTGAAGTCTCCTATAGTTTTGTTTTCTCCACCATCAGAAACACTTAGGTTAAATTTCAAATCGTTTCCAAAGATAACTTTAACTGTGAAGTTTTTATCTCCATTTTCAAATTTAACGAATGTTACTTTTGCACCATTAACGTCTGGTGAGTCTTGAGCTAAAAGTCTAGCACTTTCATTTTCTTTAAATCCACTAGGGATAGTGAATTTTTCGTCTTGTACGGTCAATTTATCATTTTCAACATTTATTGAACCACCATTGGAGTCAGATTGGCTTCCAAAGGAAAAATCAAATCCTTCTGCACTAACTGCGCTGATGGTAATAAAAACTGTTATTAAAGCAATCAATACCAATATGCCTTTTCTCATTTTTTCACATTTAATATCATGATTATAAATATGTTAAAAAACACATTTATATAATTTAATATTGTGTTGTTTTCATTATATAATATTTTTTGTAGTTGATTATTTACATGTTGCATCATAATTCTGAAAAATTGATTAAACTATTTATGTGTGATGGGTCTTTTATAATCAATTCTGGACATATGAAATAATTTTTTATATTTAACTAAAAAAGTAGTTTTGAGCAAGTAATCACTCAAAATTAGTATAATCTGTATGCGTCATAGGCTGAAATAAGGCCATAAATGCCCATTACAATATATTGGACAATTTTGTCTATGTTAAAGTAAATAAGTGCTCCTGCAATTATTAATGCAATTGCAAATAATATTATTCCTCTGGTTTTATATCCTTCAATAGCTTGACCTAATCCTGGAATGACGAATGAAAGGATTGCGTTTACAAGTGCGTCCATTTCCATATTAACACCTCTATATTTAATAACTATTATTAATTTTTAGGCATACGTAAATAAATAGTTTGTCATATTTTTTTTTCATTGTGGGGGCATTCGTTTTTAATTATTTCATTGTTAACTGTCAGTGTATTGACGTGATGAAAAATAACTAATTTTAAAAATATTTAAATACATTTCTTAACAAATTTAAATATAACTCAAGTTATGGAGTTTTATTTGAATAAAAAAGGTGATTAAATGGAATTAGGTGAAATTTTAAGTGATGCATTAGTTTATCCATTTCAAAATATTAAGGCATTAGTGGTATATTTAATTTTAGGTATTATTTTAGGAATTGCTACTGCAGGTACTGTTGCTGCAGTTATGGTGGGGGCTATGGCTAAAAATGCATTGGCAGTATTGGGATCAGGAATTATTGGAATTATAATTGCATTATTTATTGGATTCATTATTGCTGGTTATCAATTGGATATCATTAAATATGGTATTGAAAGAAGCAATGGAGCTCCTGGAATTGACTTTATAAGACAATTTTTCAATGGGGTAAAATATTTTGTTGTCAATATTGTTTATATGATTATTCCAATCATTATAGCAGCAATTTTAGCAGTAATCTTCCAACACTGGTTATCTGGATTACTTACTGTAATTATATCAATCATTTTTTCATTAGCATTAATGATGGGTCAATGCAGATTAGCAAAAACTGAAGATTTAACTTATGCATTATCTATAGGTGAAGCAATCGGAGACATTTCAAGAGTGGGAATTGGAAAAGTTGTTGTATTCATAGTTCTCATGTTCATTATCTCATTTGTTTTGTTCTTTATTGTAGGATTAATAAATCAATGGAACACTACTGTTGGTGGAATCTTAATTGGTATACTAGGTATTTACCTTATTTTCTTCAATGGTAGGGCAACTGGTTTATTATATTCTGATGTATAAATGAGAATATTTCTGGAGATAAATTTGAAGTTGGTTTTCCTGTAATGGTGTTGGTCTGCGCAGTGTTTGCTGTGGGATTTGCACTGTTTCTACATAAAAAATAATTAAAGTAGATGTTTTACATCTGCATCTTTTTTTCTTTTTGAAGATTTCATTGAATCAAATTTTAATGTGTGTTTTTTTTGAAATAATGATTTGTCTGTATAACTTAGGGTCTAATTATTTATTCTTAATTTTTTTTAGACTATTTATTATTATTTGTATAATTATTTATCATTATATTATATTTTCATTCATTTTTTAATTATCTAATGTAAAATTTATATTACTTTAATATTTATATAATATATTTTTCAATAATTATATTGATAATTGATGGGGTAATCCTATGAGGTATATCAATAAAACTGACTTGTTGATTATTGCTAGAAATATGGGTCTTTTGATGATTGGAATTGGCATCATGAGCCTGATTCCAATCATTGTTGATTTGATATATCTGGAATTTAACTCTATGGGCTTTCTTATCCCTTCATTGGTATCAATTTTTTTGGGTTTTATTTCCATAAAAGTTTTGGATAAATATTCAATCAATAAAATTCGTTTGAAACATGCCATGATTGTATCCTCTCTGTCATGGCTGTGGGCAGGTATTGTTGGTGGTTTGATATTTCAGGCGGTAACCGGATTAAACATTGTGGATGGTATTTTTGAAAGTATGTCTGCATTAACTGGTAGTGGAATCACAATTTATCCAGATGTGGAATCTCTTCCTCATAGTGTGCTATTTTTTAGAGGATTTCAACAGTGGATTGGCGGTTTAGGAATAATTGTCATGATAATATCAGTCTTAACCAAGCCAGGAACAATATCTTCCAAATTGTATCAGTCTGAAGCTCGTGATGATTACATTAAGCCTTCCACTAAAGCTACAATTAAGCAGTTCATAAAAATTTATCTGATTTATACTTCTTTGGGAATTGTCTTATATTCGATTGCTGGAATGCCTGTTTTTGATTCGGTTTGCAATACGTTCAGCATTATTTCAACAGGGGGCATGAGCGTAAAAAATGCTAATATCGGTTTTTATAATGATGATGTAATCTATTTTATTACTATAATATTGATGATATTGGGTGCAACAAGCTTTGTGGTTCACTATAATCTCATAAAAACCCGTGGTAAATCAATAATTCATGATTTGCAATTTCAGGTAATGATTAGCTTAATAGCAATTACCTCTTTATTGATATATTTTACATCTAAGATAATTCCAATGGACATATTATTTGTAGTAGTTTCTGCAATTAC
>AUXO011994717.1_pt1 | contig 14224 bp, 15 predicted proteins | sample 768731 | NCBI WGS metagenome assembly AUXO01 (sample SAMN02715735, study PRJNA202380) | gut metagenome | biome: sheep rumen | host: Ovis aries | place: New Zealand: Palmerston North | reverse complement strand
TCTGGGTCTAAGCCGTCAAAATCTTCCTTCTTTGCAATTAAGTGCATATGCTCAGGATCGATGAGCATCGCCCCTTCCGCTTCCGGATGATTCTTTTTCCCAATATAGAGAATCTCATATCCCTTCGCTAACTCTTCTTTAATCAGATCATGGGTTTTTATCACATCTAAACATGAGGCATCAATCACATCTAAGCCCTTTTCACGTGCTTTCTGACTGACCACATCACCCGCTCCATGCGCGGTAATAATGACAGTCCCATGATCGATCTCATCTAATAGCTCCAAACGGGTTTTATGGGCATCTTCAATCGTAATAGCGCCCATCTCCTTTAACGCATTGACAATATATTCATTATGGACAATCATCCCTAAAATATAAAGGGGCTGTTTGGTCACATCCTGTGTTGCTTTTTTCGCAATATTAATCGCCCGCACAACACCTTTACAGTAGCCGCGGGGCGTAATCCCGGTAACTTTCATAATAAACCTCAACTTTCTCTTCCATTATAGCATATATTTTCCATTTTGCATTTCTGGTAATTTGTGATATAATGCCAAAGATTTAAGGAGGCGAAAAACATGGAAAACTTCAATCAATTTTCATTTCGTAAAGATATTGTGCAGACATTAGAGCACATTCATTTTCATAAACCAACCCCAATTCAGGAAAAAGTGATTCCGCTTGTTTTACATCATCGTGATGTGGTCGGGATCTCCCAGACCGGAACGGGGAAAACGCATGCATTCTTACTGCCAATCATTCAGCGTATTGACGTGACAAAAGAAAAAGTCCAGGCGGTTGTTGCAGCGCCAACACGCGAATTAGCCCAGCAGATTTATGAGAATGCAAAAGCTTTTAAAAAGTATAATAGTGATTTACGCATTTCATTACTTATTGGCGGCAGTGATAAACAGAAAGCAATTAGTAAATTAAATAATCAGCCCCATTTAGTCATTGGGACACCAGGCCGTATCAAAGACTTATCAATCGATGAACAGGCGTTAAGAATTACCACCGCTGATATCTTCGTTATCGATGAAGCGGATATGACATTAGAATATGGTTACTTTGAAGACTTAGATACAGTCTTAGGCAAAATGAAAGACGACTTAGAAATGCTGGTCTTCTCAGCTACCATTCCTGAAGCGATGAAACCATTCTTACGGAAATATATGAAAAACCCTGAAATGGTGACGATTGATTCGCATTTGCCATCATCAGGTCATGTCAAACATTATTTAATCCCAACCAAGCATCGCGATCGTTATGAAGTCTTAAAAGACATCATGAACATGATCGATCCTTATATTTGTATTATCTTCACCAATACCCGTGTCGAAGCCGCAAAGCTCGCTTCTAAATTGCGTGAAGATGGCTATAAAATTGGTGAAATTCATGGGGACCTTGAGCCGCGTGAACGTAAACAGATGATGCGTCGTATTCATAATAATGAATACCAGTATATCGTGGCGACCGATATCGCTGCCCGCGGGATTGATATCGATGGGGTTTCGCACGTCATTAACATGGAATTCCCAACCGAACGTGATTTCTATATTCATCGCTCAGGCCGCTGTGGCCGTGGAAAATACACGGGGGAATGTTTCTCCATGTATGATACTTCTAACCAGGTGATGGTTGAAGCGTTAGAAAAGAAACATATCCATTTTGAAATGAAGGCTATCAAAAACGGCAAACTCATTGATGCCGGGGAACGTCAGAAACGTAAAAACCGTACCCATCAGCCAACTGAACTGGAAAAAGAAGTCCAGAAGATTGTCCGTAAACCAAAGAAAGTCAAACCAGGCTATAAAAAGAAACGTAAGAGAGAAATTGATCAGCTCTACCGTAAACAGAAACGCGCCATCATTCAGGCCGATATCAAACGTCAGCGTAAAGAACGTTATAAAAAAGCGCAGGCGGAAAAACGGATGGCAGAAGAGCGTGGTGATTACTAATGACGAAACTGCTCATTGGCTCCCATGTGGGCATGAAAGCAAAGAAATTTTTACTTGGCTCGGTTGAGGAAGCATTATCTTATGGGGCTACAACCTTCATGTTTTATACCGGGGCTCCGCAAAATACCCGCCGGAAAGATATTTCTGAATTACGCGTAGAAGAAGCGCGCCAGTTAATGATTGATAAAGGCATTGATATCGATCAGGTTGTCGTTCATGCCCCTTATATTATTAACTTAGCTAATACGGTTAAACCAGAAACCTTTGAATTAGCGGTTTCCTTTCTCAAAACAGAGATTGAACGCGTTCATGAAATTGGCGCCAAGCGGCTGGTATTACATCCTGGTTCGCATGTCAAAGCTGGAGAAGAAGCTGGTTTAACATCCATCATTGAGGGACTCAATCAGGTCTTAACACCTGATCAGGATGTCATGATTGCCTTAGAATCAATGGCTGGTAAGGGCAGTGAATTAGGCACATCGATCGATCAGCTATCTTATCTCATTGATCATGTCACCTTATCTGATAAATTAGGCATTTGTTTAGATACCTGCCATCTTAATGATGCTGGTTATGATATCAATGACTTTGATGCTATTTTAGATGAAGTCGAAGAAAAGATTGGTTTAGATAAAGTGTTAGCCATTCATATCAATGATTCCAAAAATCCGCGTGGTGCGCATAAGGACCGCCATGAAAACATCGGTTTTGGCACCATTGGTTTTGAGGCTCTGAACAAAGTTGTGCATAACCCGCGTTTAGAAAATGTCCCGAAGATCTTAGAGACACCTTACATCAATGATCACGCCCCTTATAAGGATGAAATCATGATGTTTGAAACCAATACTTTTAATCCTCATCTCAAAGAGGCATATGAGGCAAAATAATGGACCATCTTCGCAAGATGGTCTTTTTTCATAGAGGAAAGACGATAAAGCTCTTCAACAAGAAATCTTTGACAGACTTCACAGCTTAAACTATCAATATTCCTTCTCATCACTAATAAGATTTTTAACGCGGTCACATCATCAGCTGGTAAATCGAACATCTCTAAAATCTTTTCAAATTCATAAAGCGAAATGACATTTAAATAATTTTTGGATTGCATAAGAGCCTCCTGCATAAAAAAAGCCATCACTCAAAAAGTGATCGCTTTGATACTTTCAATAAAGGCATGAGTGATGTTGGCGGTTAAGCCCCAAATCACTTCATCCTGAAATAAATACATATACACATCACGGGTTTTCTCTAACCACTGATAATCCTTCCCGCCTGGTAAACGTTCGATGGGGAAATGAGGATCAGGAATGGTTTGCTGGGTCAGTTTATATTGCTGGGGAATATTAGCACATAACCAAGTGAGCGGGACTTTAAATAAGTGATCCACTTCATCTTGAGAATAACTGTAAGAACCTTTGATCTTCCCAATATAAGGCCAGACGATCGCGCCATTGCCAAGTTCAAAACTATCCATGCCGCCAATCACTTCAATCGCTTCCGGCTTGATCAATAATTCTTCACAAGTTTCGCGAATGGCTGTTTCTTGACTGCTTTCATGCCCTTCCATCCGGCCGCCGGGAAAACAGACTTCCCCTGGCTGCGAAGATAACTGATAAGAGCGCACTTCATAAAGCAGAGATAATGATCCGTCTTCCTCTATTAACGGCAATAAGACCGCTGACTCACGTTTGATCCGCCGGCCTTGGCGGCCTTTATAAACCTCCTCAATCGCCTGATTGAGGGTCATTCTGGGTGATGGTCCGACGGATTTCTTCATAGTCTTCCTTCGCTTCCTTAAAAGTATTTCGGATACAGTAGTTATGCGGACATTCTTTGCGTAACACCGCATGGATGGGAATCAGATCCATTTTAAAAGTAGAAATAATACTTGGCGCTTTCGCGCTGTAAATATCACAGTCACCATAATAAAGCCAGGTTTCTGGGGTATTGGCTAAATCCATATGCCGAAAATGGGTAAAATCATCACTGCCCTTTAAGACTTCATGACCATAGGTATAGCTCATTATTGGATCTTTGCGGGAAATCTTTTTCATTGTCTCCGCTTCTTTGCCAACAGCATTGCCGACTGGTGAAATGAGGAAGAGATAACGTGGCGATGCTAATTTTTCATGACTGTTATTAAATGGGAAGAAGTCTAAAAGAATCGTCGCCCCTAAAGAATAGCCATAAAAGTCAATCGCCCCCGCCTCATAATATTTCAACATTTCCTTGTACACTTCATAAATGCAAGCGACCTGCCCGTTGATTGTTGAATCAAAGGTATGCGGATAAAGCGGCAGCCAGATATCACGATGGGTTTCATCACCAAGTTTCCAGGCCGCTTCTAATTCCTCTTTAGTGGGATAAAGCGGTAAAACATTGCCAGGGCAATACAGAATAGCTTTTTCAGCTGGCGTCTTCTGAACCATCCGAATAACCTGAAAAGTAATCATCTGATTATGAACGACTAAAGAGATCTCCACTTGTGAAAAGAGATGATCATAATTTTCCTTCGGCATCTCAAATGCATGTTTGGCATTATAACGTTCCACTCTTGATGGTAATTCCTCAGGTTTGGTCGTCCACTTTTTAAAGCCTGAATGTTTTAAAACATTTTTATATAAATTTAATTGAATACTCACAATGACACCTTCTTACATTTGCGTTTCCTCAAAAGAGAGGAGATGATCGTTTTGATAGGTCGCCTTAGCCTGATGCACCTTTTCATCTTTTAGCCAGGAAAGGAAGTAAGGATCCGCTTCCCACATTGGTAAATCAGACAGTTTCTCATCATCAATCCAATGCAGTTCTCCTTCATCACAAACATGCATTTCACCACTAAAATCTTCACTTGTATAAACATACATTTTTTCTTCATAATGACGCGTTAAATCGATGAATAAAACCGTCCCGACAAAGCGGGCGCTATGCATAATATAATGTGTCTCCTCATACGTTTCTCGCTTAGCGCCCTCATAAGGCGATTCTCCTGCTTCTAATTTACCACCAATGCCAATCCATTTTCCACTATTTAAATCATCTTTCTTCTTATTGCGCAGCAGCATTAAGGTCTGATGAGGACGATGCAGATAAATAAGCGTTGTTTCTTTCATCTACAAATACCGATAATAATCTGGCGAGCAGCTTTCGACGATCGTCAGATCTGTGCATTTTTCAAGTTCTGCTTTCAAATGAGAAACCATAATCACCTCGGCGTGATGGCCAATATCAACTAAGACTTTGTTTTGAATCGTTGCTTCTTCCCCGGTATGGTATTTAAGATCACCAGTAATATACGCATCCACATCCGCTTCATGAATAAAATCACTGCCGCTGCCGCCGCAGATCGCCACGCGAGAAATCATTGCTTTTTCTCCTGCTACGTGGACAACTGGTAAGTGATAAGCTGCTTTCACCCGGGCAATAAAGTCATCAAAAGTGAGCGGCGTTGTAAACGTTCCTTTTTTCGCAATGCCGGATTCTTCAAAATCAGTAATTTCCGTTAACCCTAAAGCCTCGCATAACCATATATTCATGGAGACTTTATCTAATGGCGTATGCGAAGAATAAATGACTAAATCATTTTTGATCGCCAGCGCGATACATTTTCCCACGTAACTATTAAGATCTAAGGAAAGATCTTTGAATAAAAAAGGATGATGGGTAATAAGCATATCACACTTTGCGGCGATCGCTTCCTCAATTGTCCGCTGATCGCAATCTAAAGCGATCATCACTTTGTGAATCTCCTTATCAGCATTTCCGCATTGTAAGCCAGAATGATCCCAAGCCTCCTGCAGTGATAAGGGATATTTTTCTTCCATTAACGTTATTAATTCTTTAGCCTGCATGATCTAACACCTTCTCAATCATTTCTTTTTCTTTTAATACTTTCTCATATTTCTCATGTTGCGGATCAAGACTTTTTAAAATCCGTCTCTGCACTTCTAAAGCATGCATCCACTTTTCTTCAAATAGCGGACCTTGTTTCTGTCTTAAGACCGGGCCAAACATCAGATCTTCTTCGCTATAAGAAACATCCTGCCCTTTTTTAGCGACGATGATCTCATAAATATGATGGCCATCTTTGACCATCGCTTCATCAATGATCGCTAACTGATGTATTTCTAAACAGGCTCTCAATAAATCAATCGCTGTATTCGCCTGTAAGAAAAACAAATTATCATCCATCTTTTCAACGTGGGCTTCTAAGATTTGACTCATTAATAAACCGCCCATGCCGCAGATCGCAATCATGTCAGTAGGCAGGGATGCAACTGGGTCTAAGCCATCTCCTAATAAGGGAATAACATGCCCAGTTACCCCTTCATGCGCAATCGTGGCCTGAGAACTTGCGAGCGGGCCTTCTGCCACGTCACAGGCATAGGCTTTTTCAATCACATGATTTTTGTATAGAAAACAAGGCAGATAAGCGTGATCAGTGCCAATATCTGCCAATGTGTTTCCGGTTTTATACTGTGTAATCATCTCGCAAATCTTAAGCAGGCGCTTAGAATGGAGTTTCATTAACGGTCTAAGAAGTCTTTCAGACGTTTAGAACGTGAGGGATGTTTCAGCTTTCTTAAAGCTTTCGCTTCAATCTGTCTGATACGTTCTCTTGTGACGTTAAATTCCTTACCCACTTCTTCGAGGGTACGCGTACGACCATCATCTAAGCCAAAACGTAAACGTAAGACTTTTTCTTCACGGTCCGTTAATTCTAATAAGACTTCATTTAATTCATCTTTTAATAATTCATTAGATGCGTAATCATCTGGTGACATCGCTCCTTCATCTTCGATGAAATCACCTAAATGGGAATCATCTTCTTCCCCGATTGGTGTTTCTAATGAGACTGGTTCAAGAGAAATCTTCTGAATTTCTCTGACTTTTTCCGGAGTCATGCCATCCATCTTTTCGGCGATTTCTTCCGCCGTTGGTTCACGCCCTAATTCCTGAATCAGCTGACGCTGAATACGCGTTAATTTATTGATCGTTTCCACCATATGGACAGGGATACGGATCGTACGCGCCTGATCGGCAATCGCACGGGTGATCGCCTGACGAATCCACCAAGTGGCATAGGTTGAGAACTTAAAGCCTTTGGTATAATCGAATTTTTCCACGGCTTTGATTAGACCCATATTTCCTTCCTGAATCAGGTCTAAGAATAACATACCACGACCAACATAACGTTTCGCAATCGAAACGACTAATCGTAAGTTGGCAGCGGCTAATTTCTTTTTCGCTTCTTCGCCTACCTGGCCGCCTTCAAGAATCTGTTTTGCTAATTCGATTTCCTGTTCATGCGTTAATAAGTCAACACGACCAATTTCTTTTAAGTACATTTTGACAGGGTCATTGATTTTAACGTTTGAACCAAGCTGATTGGCATCATCTTCTTTATCATCACCGGTCATCATCGAAATGGTATCACCCATATCCAGATCCGTTGAGAAGTCTAAATCAGGCGTATCATCATCTTCGGCTCCGGTGCCGTCATCATCAAGACCTAAATCTAATTCTAAGCCTTCTAAATCATCTAAGTCATCATCTGACCCTTTCATGATTTCATTGTCATCAATATCAATATCTAAATCTTCTTCAGATAATAAGTTGTTTTCTGAAATATAAGATAAAAGTTCTTCTGATGATTCATCATCCAGATCATATTTATCAAGGAAGGCATCTAAGTCATCCTGGGTTAACTGCCCGCCACGAATCTGGGCATTTTCTTTGATCATGTATTTTAAATCATCAAATGTCATTGCTTTTGCTGGTTTCTTTTCGCTCATACGTTCTCCTTTTGTAAATTAATAATTTCATCTACAATCTGCGCGCGGGCTTTCGGATCTAAGACATCCTTGAGCTGCTCTAAAAGCTGATTCTTCTTCAGCTTCATCGCGTTCTTTGAAATAATTGTTATATAGTCATTAATCGCTTTTTCATCACTCGGTAATGGTAAATGAAGATCATCGACCTGGGAAAGGGTCTGCACTAACTGTGGGTGATCGGGTCCGATAATATCCATCAGCGTCGCCACATCAAGTTTGACATGATGGCGGTAGTAGTCTACGACATACGAAGCGATCACGCGATATTCTTCGTTATACATAAAGCCTAACTTCGCTTCATATAAATCCGCTACCGCTTTTTCATTTAACATGTAATACAGTAAATTACGTTCCGCCAGTTCATATTTATTATGAACAATGTTAGCCACGTTCTGGAAACTGCGGGCAAACTGCGTATTCACCTGACGATTGAAATCAATCGTCGGCACTTCCCGCAAGGTTGCATCATTCACCGCTTCCTTCACGATATCTAGTGAGAAATCCGTCAGTTTAGAGAGTTTCTCGATATAGTGTTCCCGATCAATCCGATCGGTCAGTTTAGCGATCGCTTTAATGCCGGCATCAAGCAGGCTGCGGCGATCATCATAGTTCCGTAAATCACGTTTTGAAGATTCATAGATTAACATAAAATCAATCAGCGACAAACGATCTTTGAGGACCGCATCTAAGGCATCCTGCCCTTCACTGCTGTAAATCTCATCCGGGTCCCGGCCTTCCGGTAAAAGAATCAGTTTCACATCAAAGCCTTGTTCATCAAGAAAGGCGGCAGCTTTATAAGCAGCGGCCTGCCCTGGCGCATCGCCATCAAGACATAAGACGATATTCTTCGTTAATTTCTTTAACATCCGAATATGCCCCTGTGTTAACGCCGTTCCCATTAAGGCAATGCAGTTTTCATGATGGGCGCGGCTCATCGCGATGACATCCATGAAGCCTTCATTAATATACACAAAGCCTTCTTTTTTCACAGCATCCTTGCAGCGATGATAGTTATAGAGCACCTGTCCTTTAATGAAGATATCGGACTCTGGCGAGTTCATATACTTAGCGCCTTCCTGACCATTTTTATAAATACGTCCAGAAAAGCCTACAACACGGCCATATTCATCATGCAAAGCGAACATCACACGATCGTTAAAGCGATCGTAATGACGCTGTGATTCGATGACTAAGCCAGATTTCTCCATATCGATTTCCTGATATCCCATATGTTTAAATGCTTCATACAAAACATTTTTACTAGGGGCATAACCGACATCAAAACGTTTGATCAGTTCCTCATCAAAACCACGCTTGGCGAGATAATCACGCGCTAATGTTCCGGATTTGGTGTTGAGATAATAGCTGTAAATACGATTGGCTTCAGTATGCATATCATAATAAACCTTATTTTCTTCCTTCACCGGCTGACTATAAGATTCTAAATGATAGGCTGATAAATCAACATGACCGATTTCGGCGACCATTTTGACGGCTTCAATCCATTCAATGTGCAGGTAATTCTGTAAGAAGGTAAAGACATTCCCGCCATTATGACAGACAAAGCACATGTAAATCTGTTTCTCCTGAGAAATAGATAAAGAGGGATCACTGTCGTCATGAAATGGACAAAGCGCTTTGTAGCTGCGGCCATGTCGATGCAGAGAGAGATAACGGCCGATCACGTCGACGATATCGACGCTATTGCGGATCTCATCAATCTTCTCCTGAGGTATTCTTGACACACACATCCCTCCTTAAAAATTATAACTGAACTTTTTTCGCAATATAGTCTTTTAACTGATCAATTGGTAAACGGATCTGTTCCATCGTATCACGATCACGAATTGTAACAGCATGATCTTCAGCTGTATCAAAGTCAATTGTGATACAAAGTGGTGTCCCAATCGCATCCTGTCTTCTGTAACGTTTACCGATCTTGCCTGAAACATCATATTCACAGTAGAAGTCTTTAGATAATTCAGCGTAAATCTTTTCGGCTTCTTCCGACTGTTTCTTCGTTAATGGTAAGATGGCTGCCTTAACTGGTGCTAAAGCAGGATGTAAATGCATAACGATACGCGTATCGTTATCTTCTAAGACTTCTTCATCATAGGCATCCGCGAAAACCGATAAGAATAAACGGTCCGCCCCAACCGATGGTTCAATAACATATGGGACATATTTTTCATGAGTCTGAGGATCTAAGTAAGATAAATCTTTCTTAGAATATTCGATATGTCTATTTAAATCGTAATCTGTACGATCGGCGATCCCCCATAATTCACCCCAGCCAAATGGATATTTATATTCAATATCCGTTGTTGCTTTAGAGTAGAATGAAAGTTCTTTCTGATCATGATCACGGAAACGTAAGTTTTCTGGTTTAATGCCTAAGTCATTTAAGAACTTCATGCAATGACTGCGCCAGTAGTTAAACCATTCTAAATCAGTATCTGGTTTGGTGAAGAATTCTAATTCCATCTGTTCGAATTCACGGGTTCTGAAGATGAAGTTACCTGGGGTAATTTCATTACGGAATGATTTCCCAATCTGACCAATACCGAAAGGAATTTTCTTTCTGGTTGTACGCGCCACATTTTTAAAGTTGACGAAAATACCCTGAGCGGTTTCTGGACGTAAGTAAACAGTACTCTTATCATCCTTGACAACACCCATTGATGTTTCGAACATTAATTCAAACTTACGAATATCAGTAAAATCATGTCCGCCGCAGTTTGGACAAGCAATGTTATGTTCCTTGATAAACGCCATCATTTCTGCTGGGGTCCATCCATCGGGATGTAATTCAGGATCATAAGCCTCAATTAATTTATCCGCACGATGTCTGGTTTTGCAGACTTTACAGTCAATTAATGGATCGTTGAAGTTTCCAACGTGTCCTGATGCCTGCCATACCTTTGGATTCATAAAAATTGCCGAATCAATACCGACATTGTATGGAGATTCCTGAATGAATCTCTTCCACCATGCCTGCTTGATATTATTTTTTAACTGAACACCTAGAGGTCCGTAGTCCCATGTATTTGCCAGTCCATCATAGATTTCTGAACCCTGATAGACAAAGCCCTGACCTTTAGCGTGTGCAATGAGTTTATCCATATCTGTATTAGCCATTTTATCCTCCTAAGACTTCATAAGATAATAAATGACCTAGCAACTGCTAAGTCATCACATTCGATTAAATTCAAATCGCATAATACCCTTATAGTAGTGATTTGTCAACCAACAATAAGTGTATTAGTAAAAACATCTTTTTTCGAGCCAATGATAAATATCATTGTAAACATCGATCTTATTTTCTTCCTTCATCAAGGCATGCCGACTCTTTTCATAGACCTTGATCGTCAAGTCCTTGATGCCTCGATTACGATAGTCTTCATAGATCTTTTGCGCATCCTTGCCAAAACGGGTGACAGGATCATCCTTCCCGCTTAAAAGATAGATCGAAAGATAATCTGGCGTCGCTTCAATTGTCGTCGGCAGATTCGCCATCTTATTGATATGCAAAACATCTAAAAAGCCTTTAGCTGTATAAGGGAAATTATTCACCGTGTCTTTCTCATAAAGTTCAATTTCTTTCTGATTGCTCGTCAGATAGTCAAACTGATTCTTACCCACTTTTTTCGCAAAGCGGCGACGAATGATCTCCATTCGTTTTTCCGCCCGATATCGCGATCCCCTGACCATTTTTTCTAACTGAAAACGTAAAGTACCAGTATGGGAGAACGAGATATTATGAGCTGGCGACAAGAGAATCATCCCTTGAAAAAAATCACCAAAGCGCGTCGCATAAAGACGAATCAGCGAAGCGCCAAAGCCCATCCCAATATAAAAGTGCAGAGCTTCCGGATAGCGCGGCATGATCACCTGCTGGAGATGATGCATATCTTTCAGTAAGCCTTCCATCGCATCACCTTCGCCAAAATAGCCCTGTTCAAAATCAATCAGTGAACGGCCATGACCGGCAAAATCACTGACAACCACAACATATCCTTTATTTTGCATCCATTTTGCAAAATGATCATAACGTTCTAAATCTTCCCCTAAATCGTGATGCACAAATAACACCGCTTTGATCCGCAGCACGATCTTTGGTTCATATATTCTAAAATGGACATGCGTATGTAAACTTGAAGTATACGTTTCTTCACTGATCATAAGCAAGCCCTCCTCCTTATATAGCTCCATTTTACAACAAGTTTCGCAAAAATAAAAACAAATTGTTTGCATTTAAACAATTTGTTTGAGGAAAGTTTTCGATTTCAGACGAATCCCGATGTACTCTTCCACATAGTACTCAAAAATCGGCAACACCTGTTTGACTATATCATCCGCTAAAGTCAAACGCGACACCTGTTTCATTGTCGTTTTATATAAGTAACGAATCGCTTTTAAAGCGTCTAAGTCGTAATGGATGGGACCTGCATGATGTTTATGACAGACAAAGCCGCCATCATCTAACTGAAAATCAATCACTTTTGTAGAATCACAAAAGACGCAGTGATCCACCTGCAGTTTCACACCATTAGTTTTCATAATATGGGCATTAATGAGGGCATAGACGTAAAGATAGTTTGCGCCTTCATCTAAGGCTTCAAGTGTATCTTTCAAAAAATCAAAGGTCGATTGCGATGGTTTGTTTTCCGGCACGTAACGGTAATAGTATTCCATCAGATAATCCGCCACAATTTCACGATTCAGATCCTTACGGATATTGTTGTAATAAGAAAGATGTTGCCCGCGAATAAGCGTTGATAATCCTTTCCGCGGCGTGATCTCAAATTCACTAAGGCTCATCGGCATGACAATCGCCGCATTTTTTGAGGTCATCTTCCGCGTGCCTCGCGCCGTTAAAGTGATCTTGCCAAACGTTAATGAGTAGATCGTCACTAACTGCGCTGTTTCTTTATAGGGCATTGTCTTTAAGACAATGCCCTGCGTATTAGCTGTAGTCATCGCTGTTGTAGCCAAATTCTTTTAGGTAGGTCTGCTTGTTGCGCCAATCCTTTTCGACTTTGACATATAATTCCAGATCCACATTTTTCCCGCTGAAGCGGCGCATATCGCGGCGCGCCTGCTGTTTGATTTTCTTGATCATCGCGCCCTGCTTGCCAATGAGGATCCCTTTCTGCGATTTCCGATTGACGACGATATCCGCCATAATGTGGATATGATCATCATCTTCCTCCCACTGCTGAATCACGATCGCCACATCATGTGGAATCTCATCATGGGTGAAATAGAGGATCTTTTCACGAATAAATTCCGAAAGAATAAACTGTTCAGGATGATCGGTAATCATCTCTTCTGGATAAATCTGATCTCCTTCGGGCAGATCGCTTTTTAACGTCGCCATCAGATCATCTAAGTTATCCCCATTGAGGGCACTGATCGGAATGATTTCCTTAAAGGGATAAAGGGCGCTCCACTGCGTTAACTTAGCGAGCATTTCATCTTTCGTTAATAAGTCTGACTTATTCAGTAATAAATAAACCGGACATTCTGCTTCGCTTTTGAGACGTTCAACGATAAAACGATCGCCTTTACCGATGCGTTCATCCGCCGCTTCCATTAATAAAATAATATCTGTGCCGGCAATCGAGCCTAAGGCCGTCGCATTCATAAAGCTGCCTAAACCATCCTGGGGTTTATGGATCCCTGGTGTATCTAAGAAGATCATCTGCGCTTCTTCATCGGTATAAATCCCCTGAACCGTATTACGGGTGGTCTGGGCGGTTGGTGATGTGATCACCAGTTTGGTTTTTAAAATATGGTTGAGCAATGTCGACTTGCCGACATTTGGCCGGCCGATAATGCTGATAAAACCTGATTTGTACATAGTTTACATATCCTCACTTGTAAATGTGCGGGGCAAGAGTTCCTTGATATTCGTCACTTCGTAACGATCACGGGCCCCTAAAATAATTGGTGTTTCAGGATCTAATAATTCTCCTAAAACCTGGCGGCAGCTGCCACATGGCGAAATTAATGTTGGGCCATCCCCCACAATCGCCAAAGCGACGATATCTTCTTTATGATAGCCGCGACAGTACGTCTGGAAAACGGCATTGCGCTCGGCGCACATCGAAGAGCCATAAGCCGCATTTTCGATATTGCAGCCATGAATGAAGGTGCCGTCTTTTAATTCTACACAGGCTCCCACTTTAAAATGGGAATAAGGTGTATAGGCATTCTTTTGCGCCTCGTACGCTTCATCCACTAAATACTGATAATCTTTCATTACTTTTCACCTCTTGTAATCTGCAGTTTATCTAAGATCACTTTCTGAAGACCAAACATTTCTTCTTCATCTTCTTTATTCATGTGATCGTATCCTAACAAATGTAAAACGCCATGGGTGAATAAGAAACACATTTCCCGGCGCAGCGAATGTCCATATTCCTG
>AUXO010701228.1_pt1 | contig 14226 bp, 15 predicted proteins | sample 768731 | NCBI WGS metagenome assembly AUXO01 (sample SAMN02715735, study PRJNA202380) | gut metagenome | biome: sheep rumen | host: Ovis aries | place: New Zealand: Palmerston North | reverse complement strand
CCATATTCTACTTCCAAAATACCTATATTATTTACTCTTTTTTTTGTTACATATGGCTCGATTTCAGAAAAGTTTATTGCTGGACGAGCGCCTATTCTTTTATCATCTGTATCGATTTTTATTCCATTTCCGTCCAATACACTGAATCCTATTGCTCCATCTTCACAGTTTGTTTTTGACCACCAACTACCAAACGTATCCGCAGATATATAATGATAATTGTTTTCTTTTTGGTGTTCATAATTATAAATTACGCTGTCAATAGTATCTATTTCATCATTAAGATAATCGTGGCCATTACCATCCTCATCTTTTTCCCAAATACTATCTATTGATTTATTTTTTTGGTTTATTCTCATAATTCTATTGATATCGTAATCTTCATAATCATCTTCTTGTAGTAAAAATGCATCTTCTGTTTGCACTCCAAGTAAAGTAGCAAAATCTGTTGGTTCTGCAAATGGTCCATATTTTCTAAAAATATCTAATTGTTCGACATTACCTCTATCGCGTAAACCATATAAATTAATGTCGTATCCAAGAACTTGCTTTGCTTCTAAAAAAGTAAAATTTTTCATTTATTATTCCCCCTTCAACTGGGATTATAACATAAAGTTAATTTTTTGTCAAGTTATTTATTTTCATTCACAGGATAAAATCACAAATTAATAAAAATTAAAATGGGATAGATATAATCTCATCTTTTTGGTATTATAGTATTGGTGGTTAATATGTCGAAAGTATCAAAAGAATTATTATAATTTAAGAAATTACTTAAAGAAGAAGATTTAGAATTTTATAAAAATGAGGAAATAGAAAAAATAAATTTAGATTTTTTAATTGATTTTATTTATGATAATGAATTTATTTTGGATGATTCACGACATCAAGGGTATACTTTGCATTCTTTAGAAACAATTCTTATTATTGTAATATTTGCTTTATTAGCTAATTGTAATACTTATAAAGAAATAGAATTATTCATTGGAACACATTATGAATGGTTAATTAGTAAATTAAAATTAGAAAATGGTATTCCATCTATTTCTACAATAAGAAGAGTAATAGCTATTATCAAACCAAAAGAATTAGAAATTTTATGTAACGATATATTCTTTAATTATGGAGAAAACAAAGAAGAAATTTATAATGGATTTATGTCAAGTTTTTAAACACAATTTTCTGGATAATTAATATATAGTAAAAGAACTAAATATTATTACTCTTTAGTTCTTTTAACTTATTATATATTCCATGCCATGATAGGGTTGCACATTTTTTTCTAGATGGTTGTTTTGATATATCTTCATATACTATTGCATCTTCTAATATATCTTTGTTAAAGTCACGCTCTTCTATCATATTATCATAGTTTTCTATTATATTTAGAGCTTCATCTATGGTATGACCAATTAATAGAGAAGCCATTATTGATGTTGAAGATATACTTATTACGCAGGCTTCGCCTTCGAATGTTATATCTTCAATTATGTTATTATTTATTTTAATATACAGATCTAAGTTATCTATACAAGATACGTTTCTAGTATTTAATTTTATATAGTCTTTATCATTATCGTGTCTTAATCTATTAGTTGAGTTTTGGTAATTATCTAATATTATACTTCTTTTTAAATTGCTATCCATATTATCACCTACAATATTTCATTCCATATATTATCAGTATTTTTTAATACTTTAATAAACTTGTCTATTTCTTCTTTTGTGTTATAAAATGATAAACTTATTCTACAGGTATTGTTTACATTAAAGACGTTATTTAATATTTTGGCACAGTGATTGCCTGCGCGTATGCATATATTATGCTTATCTAAGTATACAGCTAGGTCTTGACTAAATATTTCTTTTATATTAAAAGCTACTGTTGTTCCTATATTATTCTCGTTATATATTTCTATATCTTTTATTTGTTTTAATTCTTGTAATAGGTATTTCTTTAATTCTAATTCATACTTATGTATTTTATCTAAGCCAATTTTTTCTATATAATCAATAGCGCTTCCCATACCTATTACACCTGCTATATTTGGAGTTCCTGCTTCTAATCTGGTTGGTATTTCTCTTAATTCTATATATCCGTTATTTAAGAACATGGCATTCATGCCACCTCCGTACTCGGTTGGTACCATAGTATCTAATAAATTAAATTTTCCATATAAAAACCCTACTCCAGTCGGTCCATATATTTTATGAGCACTTCCTGTTAAGAAGTCTATGTCCATATCTTGTACATCTGTTTTTATATGGCCCAAACTTTGGGCTGAATCTACTACTACTAAGATGTTATGTTGATGAGCTAAAGCACTTATTTCTTTAATTGGGCGTATATCTCCTATTACATTGGTAATATGTGCTAGTGATATTACTTTAGTTTTATTAGTGATAGAATCACTCAAATTATCTATAGTTACTTCGTTATTGTTATTTAACTTTATATATTTTACTTTTATTCCTATTTTTTTCTCTAATATAAACCAAGGTAATATGTTAGAAGCGTGCTCGCTTTCTGTTATAAGAACTTCATCATCTTTTTTTAGGGTATTAATAAAATAACCAAATACTATTTTATTAATACCATCTGTGGTTCCACTAGTAAACACTATTTCAGATGCTTCTTTAGCATTTATAAATTTTCTTACTTTTTCTCTTACTCCTTCATAGGCTTCATCAACTTTAGCACTTATTTTATAGTCTCCTCTATGAGCGTTTGCTGAATAATTTTCATAATAATCCACAATACTGTTGATAACACAGTTAGGTTTGAATGTTGTTGCCCCATTATCAAAATATATTATATTTTTATTTAGCATTGGAAAATCTTCTCTAAACATTTATTCACCTCCAATTTTTGTTAATAATATCTTTTATTTTATTAGTTAATTCATCACTTACTAATAAGTGTGATAATATAAATCCACTTGATAATAATTTTATTGCATCATTTTTATTTATTCCTCTACTCATTAGATAAAATATTTCTTCTTCATTAAAATTTCCTATTACTGATCCATGTTTTGCTTCTACATCGTTTTCTTCTATATACATATTTGGTTTTATGGTTGCATTTGCAGTGCCTAGTTCTATTATTTTGGTATTTTGATCCATTATTGAATTTATATTACATGCAGGTACTATGCTATCTATTGTATATGTTATAGTGCTATTGTTTAGAGCAATACATTTATTGCTAATATAACTTTTTGTATATTTGTTATTATGTATTATTTTTATATTATATGATTCGTTATTAGTACAAATAGTAGAAAAGAAATAACTTACTTGGCTATAAATTCCTTCTAGATTAATAGTTATATTTTCTTTTATGGTTTTATTGTTATAAAACTTAAATAATAATAAATTGCTATTTTCTTTTAGGGTATAATTATTATTTATAATTAGATTATCATTATCTGAATATATAGATAGTTTTACTGTTATATTGCTATTTATTATATAGTTTACATTTATATTATTAGAATTTATATATTCTATTTGGTATTCATTATTTTTAATGAATACTATGGTATTATTATTTATTTCTATATAATCATCTTTATAATTATTTAGGATATTATTATCTATTATTATTTTATTCATTTATACATTCCTTGTCAGTGTATTTGTCATAGCCTGTTTCTTCTATTTCTTTTACTAGGGAATAATTACCTGAGGCAACTATTTTTTTGTTTTTTAAGATATGAACATAATCTGGTTTTAAGTATTTTAGTATCATATTATAATGAGTTATGATTATAATAGAGGTATCTTTATTTTCTTTTAGGTATTCTTTTAAATTTTTGCATACTATTTTGAGACTATCTACATCTAAGCCGCTATCAAGTTCATCTAATATTATTAGGGATGGAGATAATAATTTTATTTGGAGCACTTCGTTTTTCTTCTTTTCTCCTCCACTAAATCCTACATTTAAATTTCTATGTATTAGGTCTTTATTCATTTTTAATTCTTCAGCAGCACTCTCACATTTTGTTATAAATTTATACATACTTATTTTCTCTTGATTTTTGGAAGCTATTGCTGTTCTTAAGAAATCTTGATTAGATACTCCTTCAATTTCTAATGGGGATTGCATTGCTAAAAATATTCCTAATCTACTTCTTTCATTAGGTGGTAAATTTGTTATATCTTTATCATTAAAGATAATATTTCCAGATAATACTTTATATTTTGGGTCTCCCATTATTACTCTTGATAAGGTACTTTTGCCTACTCCGTTTGGTCCCATTATAGTGTGTATTTCTCCTTTATTAATGGATAAATTAAATTTATCTAGTATTATTTTATTATCTATTTCTACTGTTAAATTTTTTATTTCTAAATTCATTATAAATCACCTCTTTAAGTAAATATATTATAGCACACTCTCTTTTATTTATAAAGAAAAATATTATGACAAATAATCATAATATTTTATAGATAATCTTTTAAATGTTTTGAACGATTAGGGTGTCTTAATTTTCTTAGTGCTTTTTCTTCTATTTGTCTAACTCTTTCCCTAGTAATGTTCATCTCTTTGCCTATTATTTCTAATGTTTTTATTTCTCCATTATCTAATCCAAATCTCTTTATTAATACTTCTGCTTCTCTTGGAGTTAAGGTTCTTAATTGAGTATATAATTCTTTTTTCAATAAATCTGTTGCTACTTCATCTTGTGGTAATGTACGTTCATCTACTATAAAGTCCTCAAGTGTTATATCTTCATCTTCTCCAATTTTTGTTTGTAATGAAACAGGATTACAAGTGTATTCTATTATTAATAATTCTTCAACTTTTTTCTTTGATATTTTTAATTCTTCGGCAATTTCTTCTGAAGTTGCTTCTCTACCTTTTTCTTGTGTTATTCTTTCTTTAGTTTTAAATATTTTTCTTAATAATTCAGTAGCATGAACTGGCTTTCTTATTGCGTCATTATGGTCACTTATATATCTTGTTATTGCTTGTCTTATCCACCAGGTTGCATATGTTGAAAATTTATAACCCATATCAGGATTAAATTTCTTCATTGCCTTTATAAGGCCAATACTTGCACTTTGTGCTATATCATCTAAGCCCATCAAATTACTTGCAAAACGTTTCATAGCGATAGAAACCGCTAATCTAATATTTGAATCAAAAAAATTATTAAATGCATTTAAATATTCTAATTGAGTATTTAAAGTATTATAAAAATCTTTTATATTATCTATTTCAATACAAAGATTATTTATTTCGTTAATTGTTTCTAATTTATTATTATTTTTTTCTAATTTATTTCTTAATTCTTTTAATAAAATCATTTTATTAGATAGTAATCTTTTTACAAAACCCAATTGTTTTCTTCTTTCTGATTCTAATCCTGATTTTTTATTTATGGGATAATTTAATTTAATTAAATAATTATTTAAATATTCATCTATTATTTTTTCTTCTAAATCTCTTCTTTTATCTTCTTTAGTTTTTTCAACAACTTCTTTATATTTTTCATTTTGCATAATTATTTTATCTACTATTTTTTTATACAATGTATTTATTTTAGTTGCTAATTCGTATTCTTCTTGTTGTGTTAATAGTTTAGAATTTCCCAGACTATTAAGATATTCTTTAACTGGATCTGCTTTACCAAATTTTTCTTCTTTAACAGTTGTATTTTCTATTTCTTCAACATTATTTTGACTATATTCTAGATATTCTTTTTCTGTATATAATTCTTGTTCAATTTCTTCATTATAGTAACAAGCTATGTGTTGAAATTTTTCTTCATCATCTAGAGCTTTTTCTTTTTGTTGGTATTCTTTAAATAATTTTTTTATAGTACTAATACCGTATTCTTTCTTTAAATTTTCATATTCATTTTTTGATAATATTTTACTTTCAATTATTTTTTTAAATTCTTTATATGTCATAAATACTCTCCTTTCGGGATGTTTTCCCTTTTCACAAGGTAGTATTCTAGCACGTAATTAATGTCGTGTCAATAGTTAATTAATTTGTTGTAAAAAAAGGAAACTCCTTAATTTATAGGTGTTTCTTTTTATAATTAATATCTTGTTACTAAGTATTCCGCTGTTCTTACCATTTGATATGAATAACTCATTTCATTATCATACCATGCTATTATTTTCACTAATTGTTTGCCATTTACATCTAATACATCAGTTAAGTTTCCATCTACTAAAGATCCATAACTTGAACCTATTATATCAGATGATACTATTGGATCTTCTGTATATCCTAAGGTTTCATTTATATTTTGTTTAAAACACTTATTAATTTCTTCAATAGTTACGTTTTTATTTAATTCTAATGATAAATCTATTAATGAGCCATCACTTACTGGTACTCTTATAGCTCCTCCTTTAAATTTTCCATCTAGTTCTGGTATTACTTTACCTATTGCCTTGGCAGCACCAGTTGAAGTTGGAATGATATTCATACATGCTGCACGCCCTCTTCTTTCTTTTATACCTTTTTTATGAGCAATATCTAATGTTGCTTGATCGTTAGTATAGGCATGTATTGTAGTCATATAACCTTTTTCTATGCCAAAATTATCATTTATTACTTTTAATACTGGAGCTAAACAATTGGTAGTACAAGATGCTGCACTTATTATTTTTTCTGTGCCATCTAACATGTTTTCATTTACATTGTAAACAATTGTTTTTACATCTCCTTTAGCTGGTGCTGATATTAAAACTCTTTTTGCTCCTGCTTTTATATGAGTTTCAGCACTATCTTTATCTACAAATTTTCCAGTACATTCAAATACTAAATCTATATCTAACTCTTTCCATGGTAAGTTAGAGGGATCTAATTCACTAAAAATTTTTATTTTTCTGTCTCCTATAATTAAATTATCGTTGTCATAAGTTATTTCTTCTTGTTTGTATCCTCTATGATTTGTATCGTATTTTAATAAATATGCAAGTTCTTCTGCATTTGATAAGTCATTTATTGCTACTACCTCTAAATTTGGATTATCTTCCATAATCCTAAATACTAATCTTCCAATTCTTCCAAATCCATTTATTGCTACTTTTTTCATTTTATCATCCTCCTATTTAATTTTATCAAATATATTTTTGGTTATCAATATTTAGACAATAACTTTACATTATTTAGAGGCTATAAATAGTATTAAAGATGATACTAATAATAAACCTGATAATATAAATATTATTGCAGGTACTGTTATTATTCCTCGTGGTTGTTCTATTCCAGTATATGGCTTTGATAGTACTTTTTTCTTTACATAGATATTATCTTTATTATATGCTTCGTTATTACTATTATAATAATTATTATCTTGTGAGTTGGTTGTTCTATAATAGTCATTCGTGCTTGAATGATTAAATCCATAATTATTTTGAGAAATATTTTCTTCGATTGTTTTTGGTTCAACTACGTTGACTTTGTTATTATTTTCTTCTACTGTATTTACTTTCGTGTTATGAGTTGGGGAATTTATTACGACACCTATTTCTTTATTTACTACTCCATCATTATCTTTAGCTACGTTAGATGCTATAGCACCTACTTTATTAGTTGATGTTTGTTTTTCTGCACTTTCTAAATAATATTTTTTGTGATTATTTGAAGAAGCTATATAGTCTAATACAAAGTTGGCTATTTCTTGTTCATTCATAGTAGAGAATCGCTCTTTATTATTATTATCATTTAGTAATTCATTATACTTATTATACATTTCTTCAGTAGTAATTCCTTCCAACATATAACCTGTATTAAAATTATCACTAGTTCTTTCTACATATTTTCTAATAATACCATTATCTTCTTTAGTAATAGTTCTAGCAGATAAAAACTTATTAAATTCTTCTTTTACTTCATTTTCTTTTTTATTATCTTTTTGTTCCTCAATTATCACATTGTTCATACTCTTATCTATAAAATAAGCAATTTGTTTTTCGGTTTCATTAGTATACACTACCTTTATATTTTCTTTTACAGGTATCCTATTTAAATCATTCCAAGCTTTAGCAATTATTTCTTTAGTCTTCTTATAATCTTTATAATCTATAATAATATAACAAATATTAGGTTCTTTGTTATTAAAAATTATATTTTTATTTATTGCTTCATTAATATTATTAACATATCTTACTACTATTTGAACTGGCTCAGTATTGTTTTTAGATAATTCTATTCTAAATAGTTCATTAGTATTAAGATTATCTTTATATATATCATACTCATTCATATTTAGCCTCCTATTATATATAAGTATAACATATTTTTTTATTATTTGTTGTAATTAGTTAGTTAACTTCTATATTATTAATTAAAATTATATTATTATATTTATATAGATAAGGATAGTTATAGATAAGGATAGTGATTATTATTAATAATTTTAAATATTGTAAAATTGAAATATTTATTCCGAAGGATTATTTAAATAAGTTATGTAAAGTACTTAGTGACATGGATGTAGGACATATAGGTAATTATGACAACTGTTTATCATATAGTAATGTAATTGGTAGATGGAGAAGTCTTGAGGGAACTAATCCTTTTATTGGGGAAATTGGCAAGATTAGTGAGGAAGAAGAAGTAAAAGTTGAAACTACTTTACCAACTGAAAATGTTTATATGGTTATAAAGGCAATAAAAAATATACATCCATATGAAGAACCTGTTATTAATGTTATTCCTTTATATATGACAGGGTTAGATGTATAATATTATTTATATAAATTAAGTGGGTTTATGGTGTATCCACTTTTATATGGTTCACCTATATATACATTAAAATGTAAATGGGTACCATTATATGGGTTATAGTAATTTGGTATTGGTAGTACATTACCGGTATTTCCCATAGTAGCGATTTTGGTACCTGACGATACTAAATCACCTTTATTTACTATAATTTTATTTAAGTGCATATAGATTGTATAATAATTATTAGGATGTTTTATTATTATATAGTTTCCTCTTTTACCGTTACAGTATAAATTGCCGCTAATGCAGTTAGAATTGATTTCTATTACTTCTCCATTATTAGCTGAATATATATCTGAATCATATCCATCATAACTATATATATCTAGTGCATTATGATAGTAAGAATAATATGTTGTTATAGTATAGTTACTAGTAGTTGGCCAAGACCAATTAGATAAGATATTTGTATTAGTGGTAGTATTATTAGATAATAATACTACTTTTGATGATTCATCTTCTTTAAAGGGATTATTTATATTAATTGCAACAATACTTTTTTTATTGCTTTGTAATATATTATCTAAGTATAAATCACCTTTATAATATATAAATAATGATACTAATAATATAGTAAATATTATAGTCATATTTAATTTAAATTTTATTGTTTTTATTATACTATTCATAAAAATCCCCCAAATTGGGTATTATTCTAATATATTAATAAAATTATGTCAACTATTATTTATAAACAAATCATAGAGATATTTCTATATATATGGTTAGTTATTTATATGACTAATTAAATAATAATGGTTTTATGTTGTGTCAAAATATTATTAGTTGAATAATATACTTTTGAAATGGGGGAATTTTGTATATGAAGAAAATAATAATAATTATACTTATATGTTTTTTGGTTATTTTAGGAATATTGTTTTTTAAGAAAGATAAAGATAACACGAATGATAATATAAAAATTATTAAGTTAGCAGAAGTTGCGCATTCTGTATTTTACGCTCCACAGTATGTAGCGATTAGTGAGGGGTATTTTTTAGATGAAGGTATTGATATAGAACTAACTTTAGCAAATGGGGCTGATAATGTTATGAGTGCTGTACTTTCTGGTGATGCTGATATTGGTTTTTGTGGTACTGAAGCTACTATATATGTATATAATTCTGGTGAGAACGATTATCCTATGACTTTTGCTGGTCTTACTAAAAGAGATGGTTCTTTCTTAGTAGCTAGAGATGATATTAAAGATTTTAAAGTAAGTGATTTAAAAGATAAATATATTATTGGTGGTAGAAAAGGTGGAATGCCTGAAATGACATTAGAATGGACTTTAAAAAAGAATGGACTTGATGTTAAGAAAGATTTAACTATTGATACTTCTATTGCTTTTGCGGCGATGAGTGGTGCGTTTATTGGTGGTACTGGGGACTTTGTTAGTTTGTTTGAGCCTAATGCAACTATGTTAGAGAAACAAGGACTTGGCCATATTGTTGCTTATCTTGGTGATTTAGGTGGAGAAGTTCCTTATACAGCATATAATGCTAGAAAGAGTTTTATAAATAATAATCCTGATGTTATTAGAGGATTTTCTAATGCTATTGATAGAGCTCTTAAATTTGTTAGAGATAATGATAGTAATGTTATTGCTAATTCTATTATAGATTACTTTCCTGATACTTCTATTAATGATTTAATTACTATTATTGATAGATATAAAGAAGGAGATGCTTGGAGAGGTTCTATTTCTATTAATCGTGATGAATGGAAACATATTCAAGATATTGTTATTAGTGCTGGTGAATTAGATAAATATGTTCCATTTGATGATTTAATATATACTAAATATTTTAGTGATTATGAGTAAGAAAATACTAAAATTAAATAATATATCTAAAACTTTTTATACTAAAGAAAATGAAATAATTGCTATTAAAGATATAAGTACTTTTATTAATGATGATGAGATAGTTGCTATTGTAGGACCTAGTGGATGTGGTAAAAGTACTCTACTTAATATTATAGGGGGGCTTATAGATAATACTCTTGGTAGTGTTGAATATCCTGTTGGTAAATTAAAAATTGGGTATATGTTTCAAACAGATTGCTTATTTGAATGGCTTAATATTCTTGATAATTGTTTAATTGGTTTAAAGATTAATAATAATCTTACCGATAGTAATAAAGAATATGTAATTAATCTTTTAAAGAATTATGGATTAGAGGAATTTATTTATAGTTATCCTAGTAATTTATCTGGTGGTATGAGACAGAGAGTTGCTTTAATCAGGACACTTGCTATTAAACCAGATATACTATTATTAGATGAACCTACTAGTGGGTTAGATTCTCAATCTAGATTAATGGTAGATGATGATGTTTATAAAATTATTAAAAATGAACATAAAAGTACTATTATTATTACTCATAATGTAGAGGAGGCCATTATTATGGCTGATAGGGTTATTGTACTGTCTAATAGGCCTGCTACTATTAAGAAAGTTATTGATATAAATCTTACCGATAGGACTAGTCCTATTAAAAATAGAGAATGCAAGGAATTTAATATGTATTATAAAATGATATGGGAGAGTATTAATAATGTCTAATGGGTACAAGAAATACTTATTTAAAATTAGGTTAAATAAGATAATTGTTTTATTAGTGCAACTATTTATACTTATATTTTTCTTATTATTATGGCAATATTTATCTGATAATAATTATATTAATTCATTTATTACTTCTTCTCCTAAAAGAGTACTTAGTACTATTATTGGGTTATATAGGTCTAATAATTTATTTAATAATATATGGGTTACTATATATGAGACTATTGTTAGTTTTATTATTGCTACATTATTAGGAATTGTAATTGCTACTATTTTATGGTCAAATAAGTTTATTGCTAGGGTAATTGATCCTTATTTGACTGTTATTAATTCTTTACCTAAGGTATCTATGGGGCCAATTCTAATTATATGGTTAGGTGCTAATAGGTGGTCTATTATTGTTATGGCTTTATTTATATCTGTAATTATTACTATAATTAATATTTATAATGGTTTTATTAATGTAGATAAGAATAAAATTAATTTACTTAAGTCTTTTGGTGGTAATAGGTATCAAATATTTAAATATTTGATACTTCCTGGTAATTATAATACTATTATAAGTTCTCTTAAGATTAATATTAGTATGTGTTTAATTGGGGTTATTATGGGAGAATTACTAGTTTCTAAAAGTGGGATAGGTTATTTAATTATGTATGGCTCTCAAGTATTTAATCTTGACCTTGTTATATCAGGAATTATTATATTAATGATTGTTTCTTATATTATGTATTTAATTGTTAGTTATATAGAAAAAATACTAATCAAAAATGGTTAGTATTTTTTCATATGTTTTATTATTTAAATCCAATTTGCAACAACCTGTTTAGCGCTATTTACTTGCGAACCTGTTATTGCAAGACCATCTAGTACTTTAGCGCCAGTGCAAATGCTCATTAGTTGTCTAGGTACTCCTGATAATCCTGATCCTTCGTGAGTTGTGAATGGTCTTATTATTTTTCCAGTGAAATCTAATGGTTTAAGTGCTGTAAATAATTCTTCGGGCATTCCACCCCAGTATATTGGGGAACCTATATAGATAACTTCATATGAAGAAATATCGGGAACTGACCTATTTATTTGGGCATTATGTGTTTTGGTTCTTTCTTCTGCTTCTTTAATGCAAGTCATATAATCTTTTGCATATGGAACTAATGGTTCTACTTTGAATATATCTGCGCCTGTCATATCTTTAATGTATTCAGCAATTACTTCTGTATTTCCTTTATCAATATATCTCATAGAGCCTCCAAAATAGTTTTCATCTGCTCTACTAAAATAAATAATTAAACTTTTTTTATTTTTCATTGTTTTCCTCCTATTTAAAATTATTACTTATTTCTTTAGATATTTTTCTAGGACCACGAATTGTTTTAATTCCTAAGTTATTTAGATACTCAAATGTATATATATTATTCTTATATTTTTTTAGTAGTTTTAATTTCATTACATGACTCATTGATACAAATTTATTTTTATATTCATAAGGAATATTTACTTCTGTTGTTATGCATTTATAAAGTATTTTTGAATAGGGGGTTGATGCATAAATATATATAATATCTCCAATATTAATATTACTTGATTGTTTCCAAATTATTTCTGTTGTTTTATTGAAGCAGTTAATAATATCAAAGTATTTTGGATTAGCGGGTACTATCCAATTTATTGGTTCTTTTATAATATTATAAGATTCATCTAATAAAGTAATTATTTCTTTATCTGGTATAGTATCATCTAGAGTAATTGAAATCCAATCTTTTTTATTCATGTGATATGCTTTATAAAAACCTTTTTGTTTTATTAATTTAGATACTTTTTTCTCTTCTAATTTTATATTTAATATTTCTATTTCTCCACTTCCACTATCTATTTTTGATTTATCAATATTCATAATTATTCCATACCATTTTTTGTTATCTTTATTTCTAAATACGCCATAATCTTTAAATTTTTCCCAAAGGAATTCTGGTTTATCATGATATTTTTCTTGAATATAATTAGTGATTCTATTGGCTTGATTAGATATAAAATAGTCTTGATCATAGCAATTATTTCTAATATTTATTAAGATATTTTTATACTCTTCTCTAACCTTGTTAACAAATTCTCCATTTTGTGAAAAAACTCTAAAGTTTATATATTCTTCATTTGTTTCTAAATCTATTACTTTACCTGATATAATTTCGTGAGTGTCTATAGTTATATTCACTCTAAATGTGTTATTTAAAAAAAATTCAGAATAACTATAGTTATTATTTGTTTTTTTAAAGCCAAATGGTTCTAATTTTTTATAATTAATATGATATTTTTTAAATAAATCTTCTTCTATATGCATAACTTCCTCCATATATAGTTTATTATACTATATTATAAAATTAAATCTAGTATTAAAAATTAATAAAGCCAATATATTATTGACTTTATTAATAATTATTTTTTTAGTTGCAAACCATCTTTAAAGGCGTTTCCAACTTTTTCTGTTACTTTATAATATCCGTGAGTATATGGATCAAATGCGATAGCCTCAAGGAGTGAGATATCAACATTATCATTATTCATTACAGATTCATCTGCTGTTACATTTACTACTTTTCCTACTATTCCCCAGTTACTTTCATCTTCTAATAGGGTACATTCCATACAAATTGGGAACTCATTAATTATTGGGGCATCTACATTTTCACTTTTTGTTGCTGTTAGGCCGCTATTAATAAATTTATCTTTAGTATTATTTCCTGAAACTATTCCTAAATAATCGGCTGCTACTACGTTTTTAGCGTTTGCTATTGATACTGTGAATGCCTTTCTATTTCTAATATTTTTTACTGTTTTATGGCTTTCAGTTAAATTTAATATTACTTGGTCTCTTTCAAACATTGTTCCCCATGC
>AUXO012914236.1_pt1 | contig 14227 bp, 23 predicted proteins | sample 768731 | NCBI WGS metagenome assembly AUXO01 (sample SAMN02715735, study PRJNA202380) | gut metagenome | biome: sheep rumen | host: Ovis aries | place: New Zealand: Palmerston North | reverse complement strand
GAATTATACTTCCTTACAGAATGTTTTTTAGTATAATCTTCATTCCAATATTCTATTTTTGTTCTATTGTATTTATCAATTAAACTATCTATTTCTTCTTTAAATTCAGGATGTTTTCTTTTAACTAATCTTAATTCTTGAATAATTTTACTAACTGGTTTTATAACATTTTTTGTTTCACGTTTTATTCCGAATTTATCAAGTACTTCATTTGAAAAAATTCTACTTTTTCCAAGATTTAAATATATATAATCTCTAGAACCATCTTTAATAGATTGAGCGAAACTTAATACATTTTTAAGAATATTGCTATAATATTCTCCAGATAAAGTTCCTTCATATTCATCTCTTAAATTCTAGAATATATTTCGTATTTGATAATAATTAGTTTTCTTTATATTACTAGCAGGTTGTATTGCTAAAAAAGAATTAGATTTATATAAACTATTTACTATTTCACTTAATTCTCTATTTAATATAATTTCTAAATCAGAACTCTCTTCTTCTTCTTTTGGTAATAATACCTATTTTAAATTATTCTAATTTATACAATATTTAGTATAACTCTTTCCTTCAGTTTTAATAGAATATTCAGTTAAAAATTCAAAATATTCAACTACTTTATCTCCGTCAATAAATAAGCTTCTTCCATCAGGATTCGACTTTTTCTTAATTGGAACTTCTTTTTTAGTAGCTTTATCTATAAATATTTTCTTATTACTATCGTATTCTATTTCATCAGTAACATCTATTTCTCTTCCTATTTCAATTAGCTATCTTCCAGAGTCATCCATTAAATATACTCGATTTAATACTCTAGAATTTTTCCTTTCTTCGTCAGGAATTCTTATTTTATTTTTATTTACAGATGACCAGTATACTTTTCTATCTCTATTAGAAGGTTCTGCATCTAATGATATATATACATTGTCTGAAGAATTTTCTGTAATTAATTGTATATCAAATCCATAAGTTTGTCCATCTAAAGGATGAATATTTTTCTTAAAATATCCAGGTCCTTTTGATAATATCTCAAACAAAGTACTTGAATCTATATTAAAATTACTCTTATATATATTAGACATTATAGTTTCGGCATTTTTAACTTGTTTTTCTAATACATTATAAGTAATTTTTTGTCCAGACTTATCCCATTCTGTATATATATTATTTTCTAAATTAGCTAAGAATTCTTTAATACGAGATTTCCATAACTAAGTTTGTTCTTCGTTTTCTGAAATTTTTGCTTTGTATAATTCCTTATAAATCTAAGAATCAAATATATTCAACTATTTTTGTTCTAATCCGTTTTGATATGTAAATTTAATTCTAACGGGAGCTAAATTTCTAGGAACAGAATTATTTATAGAAATGTTATTTATTGTTATAAATTGTGTATCATTAATTTCTCCTGATTTTAATAAAATATCTTTTATAAAATCTACAGTATTTAATTTAAATTCATAATACTTTCTGAGATTATTTAATGCTATATCTATAGAAGATTGTTCATTGTCACTTGTAGTATAAGTAATCGTTACAACTTGATCTGGATCAATACTTGCTAATGTTGTTTCATCAATTTTACTATCAGGACTTAATTCAAATACAGGTGTATTCGGTAATTTATATGCTAAATACTCTGATACAACATCATTATTATATTGTTCTTGATTACCATTATATACTACTCTATCTCTTGGAGGTCTTTTACTATCATATTCAATAGCTAAATTTAATAAATCTTCATATTGAACAGGTTTTCCATCAATTTCCCAAATTTGATATATATCAAATCCTGGAGCCATTACCATACCAGATCCAGAATATTTTCTTTTAATACCTTTTTTATTAATAACGGAAGCAACAGTCTATATGATTTTATTATAAATTGTAGCATCACTAAATGGACATAGAGTTCTATCAAATTTATGATCTGTAGTTAGATTGAAAGTTTCTTCTAATTTATCAAGAATAGCTTTTAACATTCCCTTTCTATCTTTAGTATTATTTATTACCATTTTTCCTACAAAATCATAAAGCTTATTTTTATTTCCCTATGATAATTCATTTAATGCATCCAACTCTATTTCAAGAGAATTTAACGTTTGCTCACCTAATGCTCTATAAACATCATATACTTCATCATGATATAAACCTGTAGCATCTAATGCGGATATAACCTAAGACATTTCAGTTACTAATGCTTCATCAGCTTCGTGATCTGAATCTTGCTAAATTCCATATTTTAATGTACTAACAGAAACATAATTTAAGTTAGAATTATCATAGTAACTAGAACTAGGATTTATGTTAGAGGTTCCATTCTTACTGGCACTATCATTAATTAAACAATTTATTAAAGCTGATTTTAAAGGCTAAATAAAATCTTGTTGTGTAGCACTAGCTAAAACATCATCACTATTATTATTTCCTCCGAGAACGTTTTTATTTCTACTAGCTTCTAATCTTGCACGTAAACTCTCTGTGGGTTTACTTACATATATCATAAATTGAGCAACAGCTTTATTAGAACTTTCGGAATAAGTTAATCTTCCGTTATCTAATGAACAACTATAAATTCCACCTAATGCTGAATGTAATTGATACAATGAATCAATTGTATTTAATCCTTGTTCTTTCCAATCTGCTGGAATTTCTGTATATCTAAAATGCTCTGAATTTTCATTAAATAAATGATATACTCTTTCTATTTTATCACTTAAAATGTCACCCTTTACTCCAACTACTTTTTCATCAGTATAGTAAATACCAGTTTCTGGATCTTGTCCAAAATTTACTATTTGCTTATAAGTAGAACCTATTTTATAATATAAATTATTATCATTTATAATATATTTTCTAAAGGCTTCATCGTCATAAGGTACAATACTCCAATCTTTAACAAGATTTATATTTCCGTTCCATTTAATATTATCCGTCATTTTCTTAAACATGCGTCGCATAGCTAAAGAAGATCTAGTAGAATTAAGCATTATTCTATTAGTCATTGTATTGACAGCATATTTAATTAAACGTCGTGCTCCATAATCTGGAGAATCTATATCCCATAAAGGCTTTTTAATATCTCCAACTTCTGAATCATCAAGAGAATTATTTTCTAATATTGAAGTGAAAGGATCTATCCAAGCAGAACCATCATGAGAATCAATAACTTCATCTTCGTTGAATCCAGAATTACCTTTATAATCATGAACAAATGCTTTAATATCTTCAATAAATGCTACATTGTAAGTTGGAAGTATTCCATCTAATTTACCCTAATCATAAGGTCTAATAGTACCTGGAATAGCTACAGTTCTTTTAAACTAAGCATTATGTGCTAATGCTATTAGCTTATATATTTTTCCATTTACAATATTCTTTACTCCTTGTAAAGATTTCTAAATTTCTTGTATTCTTTCATCTCTTTCTTCTGATGGTTCTAAACTTAATAAATTATTTAATTCAGATTGATTAGCATTTATTAATTCCTATAATTCAACAAGATTAAGTCCTTTTCCTGTTATAGATTTTAACTTTTTAATCTTGTGATGTAATTCATGTCCAACTAATCCTAATTTTATATTATTATTAATAACATTAGAAAAATAAAAATGTTGTACTATTAAAGGATTAATTCTAACTCTTCCTGATTTTAAATCATCTTTTGTTATCTTAGAATTACCAAAATTTAAAGGAACTCCGTTTTTCCTTGCAATTAGCATATATTCATCTTTCATCCATACTGATTCTGAAACTTTTGCTTTCTAAAAAGCACTACTTAATTGTTTAGATTCTGGAATTACAGTATAATTATTTAATAACTAATTTACGTAGTTTACTAATTCTCCTTGTAAAAAATCCTAAAGATTTTCATCACTAGCAAAAATTGTATTATTGTAATAACATAAAATTTCATTAGTAGAACAAGTATTTTTACCAAGTACTCTATAATGTAAATCTTTAAATACTTCAACCCCTGCAGATACAGCCATTCTTACAATTTCAGCTTCTGACTTATCTTTCATAAGTTTATTAGCATTAAAAAACACATAATTATCAGAAAGTTTATCACTGAAATTAAATATTTTTCTATAGTCATTACATACTTTCTTAAAAAGATTTTGATAATACTATCCTTGGGTAGCTTTTATTATAGATAAATGTTTATTTATTGGAACTTGATATAAATTCTATTTAGACCCATAAATTTTATCTAATTGTATAACATAATTCAAAAATTTCTTTTTATCTGAATATGTAACAGGTTGAGCTATAAATAATCCATCAGATAAAGGATTTATAAACTTATCTACAAAATTGTGGTAAAACAATTCTGAAGCAGAAAACTAATCCACACTTTTAGTTTCTCCGTATCTAGTTTCAATATCAGTATCTATCCAAGTTGAAATAATACTGTCTGCCTAATTTCCAGAGAATAATAAATATTTACTTATTCCATTAGGATTACTTTCAGAACCTTGTCGATAAAAATCATGAATTATATTTGTAAAGTATACAGATACATTCGGAACATTATTTCCTTCAAAATTTTTAGTAACAGACTATTGATCAATTCTTCTTATAATTCTTTGAGCTTTAGTTATATCGTCAAATATAGAATTTGCTTCATTGTCTGCTCCTATAAAATAATTTTCTCCGTCATATTCTTTAAACTATTTAGGCTAAGTATCTCTAATAAATTTATAATTAGGAAATTCTCCTAAATTCTACTTAATATATTCTAAATTAGATTCTTTAGAATTTTTATTTTTTAATTGAATATTAAGTTGTCTAGCAGATGCAACTCTAAGAGCTTTAAGAAATAACTCCTATAGAACATTTCCTGATCTTATATTTTTTAAAGTTCTTAATGTTTGATATCCTAATACATCAGTATGAAAATCAGTAGTTAAATTTCTATCTATAAATTCTAATAACTTAATAAATTCTTTATCTTTTATGTCATCAGATTTTAACATTTTTTCTATAGAATCTACAGAAGATAGTTTAGTAAGTTGAGTACCAAAATACTAATCTATAGTTTTACTATCACCTATTCCAGAAATAGTTTCAATATTTGAATTAGATGAAAATATTCCGTAATAAGAACCCTTTTCTCCAAAAGAAATTTCAATGTTTCCGAATTTAACATTTCCATTTTCTTTTATTTTAAAGTTATCTATATTCTCGTTAGTATCAACTACTTCATCGTTAATTTTTCTAAGTAAAGCTAGTGTTTCATTCTAAGCATTACTCTTTTTCTTCATCCTAGTTTCATACTATCTTTTATCTCGATTATATACAACTTCCATATAATCTGCCTGAACAGTACTTTTAACTCCTCCAAATACGGAAGATATTATATCATAGTTTCTAGAAATTCCATTAGCCATAGTATCATATCTAGATATATGATAAATTCCATTCTTAGGATTAAAGAAATAATGATATATAGATTCCAAATTATCAATATCAACAGAATTTATTTTATTTCCTTCCTAACTATTTTTTATTAAAATTGTTGTAGAATTATTTTTAATTAAACCATGAACAAGTTCCATTATCTCTTTCCAACCTTCAACTAAATTAAAGTCAGTTTTCAATAACGCTGTTTTTAATTTCTTTAAGGTTACATTATTTCCATTATAATGTTCTACAGTATATTGAAGTTTTAATAAAGTTGTAATTACATTAGTTTTGTCCAAATATCCTATAGAATTTAAAAGAGGAATTTGCTCCATTATTTTTGTAGAAAAAACTCCCTACTCTTTTAATCCATCTCTTACAACATTTGTTTCAAATCCAGCTATTAATTGAGATTGTCTTCGATTAATACTATATTTATATTTACGATTTCCATTTTCATCGACATCAATAGGGTCTGTCTATTGTTTATCAACATAAAAATATTTTCCATAATTCTAAATTAATAGGTCATTAAAATACTATACTGATAAATAGGCATATACTGCTTTTAAGACTGGGAAATCTTTTCTAGAATATTTATTTTCAAAATTATCACTTATTAATTTTTGTCCGTTATCTAAACTTCTTATATATTCTATAAATCTTTCTAAAAGCTATGGATAAGAAGGATTACAATGTCCATAGTTATCTGATTCCGTAGACATTATAAACATATTTGACTTTATTCCGTCTAAAGACACATTATGATCTTTTAAAAAGTTATAAATAATTTTATACTAATCATTTAAGAATTGCATCATTCCTTCTGTAATAGTTTCATTATCTCTAATAATTCTACTATGTTCTACATCTTCTCCTATATAAGCAATACTTAATTGATATATGTTTTTATTAAAGAAACTTAAAAAGTCCTATCTTAAAAGTCTATCTCCTCCAAATAATTCTTTTAAATTATTTTTAAGAGTTTCTTCATTTTTATCTTTATTTTTAGGTAAATCCCCATCAGGAAGTTCTGGGGATTCACCTAAATTTTCTTCTTGATTATTATCAGATAATTCAGCTCTGTTATCTAATAAATCTTTTCTAACTTGTTCAATTGCTTCTTTTAAATTTTTATTTCCAAATAATAAATCTACTTTATTGGATAATTCATCAAACAATTTATTGATAGAGATGTTTAATTCTTCAGGATTTAAAGATTCCTTCTTTGTTTTAGCAAACCATTTATTTTTATTAATCCAATTTTCAATAACTTTAACATATTCATTTATAGTTCCTTCTTTATTAAAAGTTATTGAAATTTCTTTCTATTGGAAATTTTTTAATTTACAAGTAATTTTATTAGCCATTTCAACACTCGTCATTTATATAATTATCTAATAATGTATCTAAATCGTCATTATCAACATCTTCATTAGCAAATAATCTTTTTATTTTTGCTTTGAATCTGTTTTTTCCATCTTCATCATCATCACTTAAAATTTGAGATATTTCATTAAATTCTGGTGCAGAATAATCTAAATCATCTGGAGGTAACGAAGTTATTATATATTCTCCATCATTATCTTCATTTTCTGAGGATGATACATATTCTTCCCAATATTCCTTAAATCTTATAGGAGAAACTTCTTTAATTCCTGTATTTATACTAATGATTCTAGGTTTTTTAGTGACTGAACCATTTTTATTTATAGTATATATATAATCTATATCAGAAATTTCAAATGTCTATCCTATTTGTTTTATTTTAGCTGAGCCAGATAAATTATTTAATTTAGGATCGTCTTTGATTCTAATTATATTTCCGTCGTCAGTAATATTTATTGGAATATTTAATAATTTATCTAAACTATCTATAGTAGAACTTGTTCCAAAATGAATATTTAATTTAGAGCTTATTTCTCTTCTAGCTTCTTTTATTAAACCTTCTTTAGTACTAATATTTGCTTTAATCCAATTATTTGATTTAAATAGAGAATTTAATGCATTTAATAATGTCCTAATTTCTTTATCGTCCTATCTTTGTGTAGAAGATGAACTTCTAGATGTAGTAACTTCTTCTACTGGCCTAAAATCTATAAAGGTTTTAACACCAGAAGGAGCAATATTAGCAGCATAAAATTTTATAGAAGTTCCAACTAATGCATGCTTTAAATCTTCGTCATATTTTCCACTAATTATAGGATCTACAAAGAATCCATAAGGGAATAATACATCCTTAGCATGTGATTCTCTATCCTATAGGAAATCATTTCTATTTTCTTTATTTTCCCATAAAGATACAGCACCGTGAAACATTACATTAAACATGTTTATTAATCTAAAATCATAATAAACACCCTTATTTTTAGCACTTTCTCTAACACCTGGTTCAGAATCTGTTTTATGTCCTATTTCTCCAAGTCCTCCTTTTAATACTTCCAAATAAGGAATAAATGTTTCTTCTCCTTCATCATTCTTAAATTTAACTGCATATTTAGATTCAGAATTAGTTGTATAATCAGAAAATTTAGAATCAAGTTGACTATTAGACATTTTTCTTCTACTCTATAAATTCTTGACAATCTAACATAATACTATTGGTATAGCTCTAATTCCGTTTTTACTAGGAATAGATAATGTAACATCTTCATCTGAATCTTCTTCTTTTAGAGTAAAAGTTATTTCATTATATTCTCTTAATTTTTTTGCCCAAGTTTCTTCCTAATCAGCTAATTTTCTATAATCAGTAATTTCCGTAATATCTTTAATATTCTTTAATGAGTCAGGAGGAATTATTTTATCTAAAACAATATCAAATATTTTCTAAATAGTACTTAGCCACTATTCGGCAATTTCAGGATTTATATAATTTCCATTATAGTTAGGAGCTATATTTCTTACATAAACTCCATTATCTTCTGAATAACCTATTCTAAATTGTTTCACATCTTTTAATGATGTTTCATTAAATTCCCATAAACCTTTTATGTCATCTAAAGTAACTCCATTTTTAATTACGTCAGGATTACTGTTAATCCAATTTTTAAATTGAGTATTAGTTAAATTAGGATTTCCATCAGCTTTATGTTCTAAGAAAAGTCTACTTTCTTCTTTTACAATTCTGTTTAATTTAACAAAATCTATTTCATTTGAATTATTCTAACTAGGATATTTAGTTAGAACAGCATTATGTAATTTAATTAAATTAGCTCTAAAATTATGTAAAGCAACATACATTCTCATTCCTGTAGGAAGAAGGTCAAACGGGAATGTATAATCGTTATCTTTTCTACCCTAGGTTGTAAATAAATCTTTATATCGATAATCAAATAAAGATTCAAAAGATACTCCCATAGAATCTAACATTACTTTTCTTACAGTTATAGGTAATGATGGATCATCTTGTTGTTCTTCATATGTAGTAATTAAATCACTAGAACTTAAAGATCTATCTGCAGATACTAATATAAATGGTTTTCCTGCTTTATCCATTCCTCTTTCTACAGCAGTATATATAGGACTTATTACATAAGCACTACTTCTAGTTGAATACCTAGATTTAAATGAATTTACTTCTTCTAATCTTAAATGATATATTTTTCCATCATTATCTCTTATATATCTAAGTCCTGTCATTTTTACGAGATTCGGTTTATTTATTTCCCTTTCATCAGTTATACTGTTTAATGTATTTTTAAATTCGTTAAACTAACTATCTAAAAATCTTTCATCAGTTAAAAGTTTATTATACCAATCTCGTAATTCTTTATTTTCTTCAGTATCCTCTAATTTATCTAATTCTCTCTAGAACTAATTTTTATAAATTTCTTTATGTATATTAGAAGGGTCAGGTAATGTTGCAAGTGTAATTGAACATTCATTTCCATCTGCATCTTCAAATCTAGCCTGTAATGTATAAAATACAGTACCTGGAGGAAGTTCTTTTAGATTCTATTCTATAGTTAAATGATGATGTATTTGAGGATCAAATGTTTCTTTTACTACGAAATATTTTGCCTTTTTAACATTATCAATAGGAATATTTAGAAATGGATTAGAACCATATGAAGCATCTAATTTATCGAATAAAATAGCTGATTTTAAATCTAATAATTTATTAACATATAACTATTTGTCTTCATCTGTTTTAAGTTCATTTCCTTTTCTTAAGAATATACCTATATCTCTATGAGAATCATTTTCATTAAACCATACTCCTTTTCCGTCTACAAGTTTTCTATTTATTCCTAAATAATTAAGATTTGTATAAGTATGAATCTAGAAAGTCTAATTATAAGAAACAGGAGTTTCTCCATCAATCTCCTCTGAATCTTCATTATCATCACTTACTGGATTTATTATGGAACTAATATTATCTTCTGGTACTGTTATATGAGTTTCTGGTTTTATATCTATTAATGATTTTTCTTCAGATTTTAATGTTACAGGATTCCATGTATGTTCATTTAACCATTTTAACTCTTTTTCAGAGAATCTTAAAATAGAAGATTTGTCTAAATTTACAGTTAAAGAATTATAGCTCTATGCTTCTGATGGCCCTATTACATCAGTCAATCCATTATCAATAAAAATAGTTCCATTCTAACTTCTAGTAAGCATAGTATATAATACTTGCATGAAATTTAATAAAGATTCTGGGTCTGTATTAATATTTTTGCTTAATTGTTTCCAATCTAAATCTACCACTACATATGGATATTCACGTCCTTGTACTTCTTCTAAAGATTTTACTTCAATTTTAGTACCCAATCCCTATAACTATTTATATACATCAGAAGATGTACTTCCAACAAAACATACTTTATCAGAGTTTTTAAGAACATTTAATTGTTGTTCTAATAGAACTCCAGAATTAATCATATCTCCAAAGAAAAGGTCATCCTTTAGATAATATTTTAATTTATATTTCTTTAAATCTGAAGATATTAATCTATCTCTAACAACTCTTGTTTCTTCTGTAGAATCAGTATCTCTAAGACTATCTTCCAAATTCTGCAATGTATCATAGTTTTGATATTTCCATAAATTTGTTTCTCTTAAAGACATTCCTAATTTAGGGGCTCTTACGGACAGAGTATTTTCTCTTTGTAGATTCCATCCAGTAGACATATTACTATTCTAGTTTTCATCGCCTATTAAAAGTAAGTTAATATTATTTTCTTTACAAAACTTTGATATTACTTGTAATTCAGCATTAGAATATAAAGTAGATTCATCAATTATAAGCTATTTAGGAGGATTATCTAATTTTTTAACTGAAACTTTTGATATATCAAATATATTTCCAGTATCTTTTGTTTTAATTAGCTTTAATAATTCTCCAGACTTATTTGTTTGTTGTTCAGAATTAAATTTATCATATTGAGATTCTAGAATAAATTTTAATAATTCTGTTCTATTATAAGAAGTAAAATCTCCTAGACATGCTTTTAAATTCACATTCTATTCGTCTGTAGGTCCACTTAGTAATATACTATCAGATCCAACTCCTTTTGCTACTACAGATGTTTTTCCAGAACCACCTATTCCAGTAATTATGGAAGTATTATATAATATAACTCCTTCAAAATTAGTTTTGTCTTTAAATAATTCTAACATTTTATTAACGAAATTAGGATTATTCTACTAAGATTTTATAATTCTTATCGCATGTTTTTGGAATGATAAAGGAGCAATATTTTGTTTATTAGATTCAACAAAATTCTTATAATCCGTGTAAAAATTATCTGGATTATAATTCATACAAGATATAAGATATATAAATTTATCATAATCTGTTAATTCTGCAAGATTTAAATCTAATTTAGATGTTTTCTATTTAATTGCTTCACTCCAATTTATAAATTTATCAAATATTTTAAATAAGTCTTCTTCTGATTTTCCATTAGCTAAAGCTTTTTGAACATTTGCATAGAATACTCTTTCAAATTCTAATACAGATTCTTTTGGATTATTAGGTGTTTCTGAGAATCCTTCTAATAAATCTGTTCCGTCATCTAATTTCATTTTATCACGATTATCCATGACAAATTTAAATTTTACAGATTCAAATTTATTATCAAATTCCTCAAACATCTTTACTTTATTAATACCATTTTGTCTAGCTCTTTTTATCCAAAGATTTATTTCTCTTTGATACTGATGTAAGTCCTAAAGTAAGACATTTGCTACATTATCATCAAGTTCTGGAAGTTCTTCAATATCTCCATCTATTTCAGACTTATGTGCTTTATTCCATTCATTAATTGTTTTATTATAATTCCATGGAGTAAAATATGAATCAGATCCACTTGCAGCTACAATAGCAGCTTTAGCTAATTCTATTAAATTAAATGCATTTTCCAAAGCCTCAATCTGAGGATCTGTTAATCTAAAGTCAGAAGCTTCTGCTAGTCCATTATAACGTTCTACAATTGATTGTAATGTAGATTCTATATCAGAAAAATCTAATCCTATTTTATCAGCAATTGATTTTAAAAGTTTTAAAGTAGGTTTATTTTTAGACTCTATTTTACTTGGAAGTTTTAATAATGTATCGTATATATTATTTTTCTATATACTATTAATTAAGTTAAAATAATCATCTTTAATAAAAGATATATATTTTTCAAAATTATCATTCTTAAATTTTTTGGTATAAAGTACATTTGTACTTTCTCCTTCTTCAGTAATATATTTACTCTTAATCTTAGAAGCAATCTATTGAAGTCTTACTTTATTAGTAATAGATTCTTTATATTCAGATCCATCTTCTAATATGATTGGATTTCCAAATAATGTAATACCATTAGGATTAGGATTTTCTAAATATTTCTAAATATTATATAAATTTCTTATATCATTCTAAACTTCAGAATCTAATCCAGAATCAGTAAGATAAGCAACATTAATTCCAGTATCTATACCAAAATCTACATCATCTGTCCATAGAACATCTTTTCCATTATCTAAAAAGAAATTTAAAATATCGTCAAAAGTAATAAAGTCTTTAGATTTTAAATCATCAGGTAAAATTGTTGCCTCATTTATTCCATCAAGTTTTTCCTAAAATTCTTCTTCAAATTTAGGATAAAGTATTTCCTAAATTTGTTCCCAAATTTCATCTTTATTACTAAAATCATCATTTAATTTTTCTAGTACTTCCTAGATTCTTCCGTAATTTTGATCATTTGTTAAAAATTTTCTAAGATTAGAAATTTTTATATCCTTAGCTCTTTTTCCTAATAATACTACTAACTATCTATAAGTATTAGTATCAATAGTAGCATCACTTTCTATAAGCTTTTTTAATAGTTCATATTGTCTTTCTTCATATTGTTCTAATAACCTATCAAATCTAGCTTTTTTTCTAGTTTCAAACTAAGTATCATCTTCTGAATCTAATTTAGTATTTCTGTTGTTATATTCTTCATCAGTTTCCCCAGTATTCTTCTGCCAAATTGGAATTGCAATATCCTAGGGATTATATTGATTTACATCAAGATCTGGAAACAAAATATAATATAATTTTAGAGCAGAAGTACCTTCTATCATATAAGAATCACCTCCATCATCCATTATCTATAAAGATATAGACCCGTCAGGACGGATTGTTATATTTTCTACTTTAAATGATTCTAAGTTTTTTGAACTTTCTTCCCATAGAGTTTCATCAGTCCAACTGTCTTTTTCACCTAAAACATCTTCAATAGAAACTCCTTTAGCTTCCATTTCCTCTCGATTCATACCTCTTTTAGAAATGTTTGCTCCTTCGTGTTTAATATGCCAAAATCCATCAGAATCTCTAGTTCCTACATATTTTCCATCTCCTGTAGCTCCAGATTTAGATACTCCAGTTACTTGTACTTCAAATGAATTAGCACCCTTAGTTTTTACATTTCTTTCTCCAGTTTTTACAAACTTTAATCCTACAAAATCAGTTTGACCAAATCTATTTAATCCACTGATTCCGCCTTTTGTTAATTCTCCATGTGTAGAAATATATTCTCCTTCTGGAATAACTAATGCAGCAGCTCTGAATAATCGTTTTTTCTATTCATCCGATAATGCTGAATAAGATGGATTTTCTTCATTTCTTTCTTTATTATCGGTTTTAAAATGAATAGACCAATATTTATCTTCTTCATCTTTTACAATTTGGAAAAATAAATCAGGTCTTTCTTCTAACTATAAATCAAAAGCTTTATTAGATCTAGTAGGATCACTTCTCCAAGGCTTATCATATTCAGAAGTACGAATAACATGTAAAAATCCTAATTCTTCATCAACATCTATTTTCAATGGATTTATTCTTTCATCATAATTAACTTTTTCAAAAGCGGGAATAAATTCACTCATTTCTTTTCTAGCCTATTCCCAAACATCAATTTCTCCTAAATCCAAATCCTATAAAGTTGGATTTATTTGTTTAGTCATTTTTTCCCATGCATCAAATGCTTCATCAAAGTCTTTCTACTTTTTATTCTTTACATATTTATCATACAATTCTTTAGCTTCTGCTTTCTAAGTTTCTGTTAAGTATTCTTCTTGTTTTCCAAATTTTAATTGAACATATTGTTTATAAGTCATTGGTAATAATGCTCCACTTATGTCAGCATTAGTTCCAAACATAGTTTTTCTTAAATATCTCTATGTTTTATTTTTAAAGAAATCTTCTTTTAAATTATTAAGTTCTTCTCTTCTGTCTAATAATTTCTGAAGATCTTCTTGATAAGTTTCCGTTCTTTTTTTAGGATCAGCATTATCTTCAACGAATTTTTGAATTTGAACTTCATTATTGTAAATATCATTA
>AUXO012536764.1_pt1 | contig 14227 bp, 11 predicted proteins | sample 768731 | NCBI WGS metagenome assembly AUXO01 (sample SAMN02715735, study PRJNA202380) | gut metagenome | biome: sheep rumen | host: Ovis aries | place: New Zealand: Palmerston North | reverse complement strand
CGGGCTGCGGCGGGAAAGCGCGGGCAAGGTGCAGATGTCCATGTACGGCGAAACAAAACGTGCTTTTGCCGAGGTTGCCAAGAATTACTGTCAGCGTGTCGGCGTAGAGTTCGTAGATGTGCGCTTGTTTACTCTATATGGTGAAAATGACCGGCATGAGCTTGGTGCGATCCCGCTTTGCATCCGGACCCTGATGAAAAACGAAGCTTTTGTCTGCAAAGCTCCGAACACGATTCGCGATTACGTTTATGTTGGGGATGCGGCCAAGGCGATCGAGAGGATTCTGGAAAGCGACTATGCCGGATCTATAAACGTCTCGTCAGGGCAGCCCCGGGCAATGAGAGAAGTATTCGGCTTTATCGCCGATACTCTTGGCAAAAGGGATTTGCTCAGCTTTGAAAATGAAGACGCCTGCGGGCTGATCCTTGCCGGAGATAACCGCGTGTTGAAGAACACGATCGGATTCTGTGATTTTACTCTCTTTGAAGACGGAATGAAAAAAACCATCGAGTGGTGGCGTGTTAGCAGATAAATATCGGCTGTACTCTATGATGTCAAAGTGGCTTTAAAAGGCACGAGGTATTGATCATGAAAATCCTGATGGTTAATAAGTTTCTCTTTCCTGGAGGAGGAGCTCAAACATATATTTTCAAGCTTGGCGATTATCTTGTTTCACAAGGGCATGAAGTACAATACTTCGGGATGTATCGTGAAGACAATTGTGTCAGTAACAGGATAGGGGCTTACACATCAGAAATTGATTTTCACAGTGCTGGGTTTCTGAAGAAGCTTTCTTACCCTTTTAGAATTATATACAGCAGAGAGGCCAGACAAAAGATTAGACTCGTCCTTGATGATTTTCGGCCGGATGTTGTCCATTTAAACAATTTTAACTACCAGCTTACTCCTTCGATTATTTTAGAGATCGTCAAATGGCGGGAAGAGAACAACCGAATCTGCCGCATCGTGTTTACGGCTCATGACTATAACTTGGTTTGCCCAAACCATATGATGAACAACCCAAACACGCATGAAAATTGTGAGAAATGCTTGGGTGGGCACTATGAAAACTGTGTTAAAGGCAAATGTATTCATGGTTCCATACTCAGAAGTGTGCTCGGAGCCTTAGAAGCATATTACTGGAATCGAAAAGGCGTCTATCAATACATTGATAAGATTATTTGCTGCTCCGCCTTTATGAAATCGAAGATGGATACAAATCCGGTGTTCGCAGGCAAGACTACCACATTATTGAACTTTACAGACAAGATTGAATGGAAAGAAACCAAAACGAAAGACTACGTTTTGTATTTTGGACGCTATTCAGAAGAAAAGGGAATCCGAACCCTTGTGGAAGTCTGTAAGCAGCTCCCCGAGATCCCGTTCATTTTTGCAGGTGTCGGGGTGTTAGAAAGCATCCTGGAAGGCATATCAAATATCAAAAATGTGGGGTTTCAGAAGGCTGATAATCTGGAAAAACTGATTCGAGAGGCAAGATTTACCGTGTATCCGTCGGAATGGTATGAGAATGGCCCCTTCTCCGTACTTGAGAGCCTTATGTACGGCACGCCGGTGTTAGGCGCTGATATTGGCGGAATTCCGGAATTAATCGATGACGGGATTAACGGCGAGTTGTTTGAAAGCAGAAAAAAAGACGACCTGAAGGAGCACCTCCAAAGCATGTGGGCAGACAGGAATAAAACAGCCTCATACAGCGCTCATTGTGCAAGTTTGCATTTTGACGATGTCGAGCAGTATACGCGCAAATTGCTTTGCGTCTATCTGGGCATAAACAAATAACTGTATTCCGCAACCAGCCTTTTTTCGCTCAAAATCTTTAGAGGAGAACTACTGTATGAAAAACGATGAAGAGCTCCGTCATTTACAACTGACCGAATTGTTAATTGCAAAAGAGGTAAAGCGAATCTGTGAAAAGCACCGCATTCGTTATTATATGGTCGGTGGTACTCTGCTCGGTTCTGTCAGGCATGGCGGATTTATTCCTTGGGACGATGATATTGATTTTGCCATGGCGCGCTCTGACTATGATTATTTCTGTGATGTTTGCAAGACGGAGCTTCATGAGCCTTTTGTTTTGCAGACTTGGGATACCGATGAGAACTATCCTTTTTCATATGGAAAAGTCAGACTCAAAAACACCTTAATTGAAGAGCCGTTTGTTTCCGGTATTCTGCCAGCTGAAAACGGTATTTTTATAGACATCTTTCCTTATGACAATATCCCAGATCAGAAGCTGAAAAAGCTCATACATAAAGCTGGGTGGTTCTTTTATAACAGAGCTCTTTGGATGAAGAAGGGATACGGCCGCACAATTAAGGAAGAGGGAATCAAGCAAAAAGCAAAGTACATTTTTGCGTCTGCGATTATTCGTTTATTGCCATACAATTACATCAAACAACGTTTCAATAAGCTGTTGCGACGTTACAACAATTCTGAAACTTCGTGTCTAGCTTTTGACGGTGTTTATTCATATGAGAAGAATTCTATCAGACGCGAATGGATGGCGCCTGAAAAGCAGTATCAATTTGAGGATACCGAGTTTATGTCTTTTTCTGATTATGACGCCTATTTATGCCACATGTTCGGGGATTATATGAAATTACCCCCGGTCTCGCAGAGACATAGTCATGACATAAAAAAAGTTGTGTTCGGAGATTACTAATCTATTAGGAGTTCAGATAGAGATATTTCGCCAAGATCTCCTCTCTTTGAACTCGATATGTTTTTATGAAAGGAACGGAAAAAATGAATGCATTAATCCTTGCGGCAGGGCTTGGAACAAGATTATCTCCCATTACGGATGATAAGCCCAAATCATTAGTTCCTGTTAACGGCAAGCCGATTCTATTCAAACAAATTGAGAATCTTTATGATAATGGAGTGAAAGACATTACCGTTATTTCGGGCTATAAAGCTGAGATTTTAGATAAAGCTGTTCATGATAAATGGCCGGAAATCAATATAGTAGAATCTATTGACTATGCAATAACAAACAATATGTATTCTGCATATCTTGGCATTAAAGCAATGTTTCCTGATGGCAAGATTTGTCCTTTTTTAATGATGAACGCAGATGTGTTCTTTGACTCCTCTGTGTTGAAAGCGCTTATTAGGTGTAATGCTGATAACGCCATTGTTGTAGATGTTGGGCGGTATAATGAAGAGTCTATGAAGGTAGTAGAAAAAAATGGTCGTATCGTCGCAATATCTAAACAAATCGCCCCAGAAGACGCTTTGGGTTGCTCCATTGATGTATATAAGTTCAGTCGCGACGGAGGAAAAGCTTTTTTCGACCGCTGCGTAGAATATATAGAAACGAATGGCGAACTGAAGAAGTGGAGCGAAGTTGCTTTGAATGACGCTTTGGGAGATGTTGTGTTCAAAGCTTGTCCATTAGTGGGACGTTGGTTTGAAATAGATAACCATGAGGATCTGACCGCGGCGGAGGCATTGTTTGCCGCAAAAAGTTAATGTGCAGAACCTGTTATGAAGAAACATAGTTTATGCTGCGGATGGTCATCTGGTATCACGGCTGTACCCACAATCTGATTGTATGCTCCAAGAGATAATCTTGGGAGGCCCACAACTATTGCGCTGGAAAACAAAGTTAATTTAATGGGTGGGATAATAATTATATTAGGATTATCCCACACTTCTTGACTTGGTGAATTATTAATGGAGTGAACATCCAAAGCTGTTCAAGATTATTAATTGATGGGTGTAGTTACGAGGAAATTGTTATGAAGAAAGTATTATTTGTTATTCAGTCTTTGAGTGGCGGAGGGGCCGAAAAAAGCTTAGTGAATTTGCTGAACACGCTGTCACCGGATAAGTATTGTATTGACCTACAGCTATTTCGAAAAGAAGGCCTCTTTTTAAGCCAAGTTCCTTCTTATGTCAATATTTTGCCCATTCCCGATGCATTCCAGCACCTCTATGCTCCACTAAATAAAATGGGACACTATGCACCTGTCAAACTATTAGGAACAGCTTGTGCAAGGATAGCGGAAAAATCCTTTAATGCCCAATGCGCATTTAGATGGAAACATTTCTATTCTGCCATTGTTGAACCTCTTCCAAACGAGTACGATGTTGCAATTGCGTATGTTTCAGTTGAAGTGCTTTACTATATCGATGAGAAAGTGGATGCAAAAAAGAAAATGGTTTTCATTCACAACGACTATCGAACTGCACAGCATCCGAAAAAATATGATTTACCCCATTTTGAAAATATGGATTGTATAGTGACTATCTCTGAAATATGTGCCAATATTTTGAAAGAAGAATTCCCGCAGTATCAAACAAAAATTAAGTATGTTCCAAACTTAACTTCATCGGCACTTATTAGAAATAGAGCGATAGAATTTTTCCCTCAGGAGTATACGAATCAAGGCTATACATTGCTCTCAATTGGAAGACTGACGCAGCAGAAAGGTTTTGACATTGCTGTTCAAGCAGCTGCCCATTTAAAGAAAAAGGGCTGTCAATTTATGTGGTTTGTGATCGGAATTGGTGAGCAACTACATGAGTTAAAAAAAGCTGTCGCCCGGGAGAAGATAGAGGATTGTTTTTTCTTTATTGGGCAGAAAGAGAATCCTTACCCGTATATAGAACATTGTGATGTGTTTGTTCAGCCCTCGAGATATGAAGGAAAATCGGTGGCGTTGGATGAGGCAAAGATTCTTGCTAAACCAATTGTTGTTACTGACTATCCTACAGCTAAGGATCAGATTACAGATGGCTTAGATGGTATCATCGCCAAATTGGAACCGGAAGACCTTGCAGATAAACTATATGGCTTGCTGACTAATGAAGAAAAGAGACATGAGTTGAGCGCATACTTGTCGGCAAATGAATATGGAAATCAAGCAGAAATCGATAAATACTATACTTTATTGGATTAAAATGGTGTGCGGATAAGTAAAGCAAGATCGGTAAAGAAATAGAGGGGAAAAAAGTGTTTGATAAGAAAAATAAAATTGTCATTATGATATACGGAAATGTCATGCTGTACCCTCCGGTAATCAATCTGATTGAATGCCTATTAAACAATTCGTATCGTGTTCATCTGGTGGCAGAAGGAATTGATGATCTTCCACGTATTATCACAGAGGCTTCCAAGTTTTCGTCTCATAATGTTTTATCCAAACCCCGGGGAAGCCTTGTCAACAGGATAACCAGAAGACATTATTTGGAATCACAATATCGAAGGGAACTTTCAATTCGCGTTGAACCTCAAGATATCCTTTGGACAGTCAACCCGATAGTAGTTCGTATACTTGGAAAACGAATCGAGAAATACTCTTCACAGCATATAATGCAGCTATTTGAATTAATGGAAAATGAAAATATTCCTTTATTCAATGGCTCAAGATTTTTTAAATTCAACATTGCAGAGATCTCAAGACATGCATGGAAGAACGTGGTAGCTGAGAGAAACAGAGCGTATATTCAAAAAGCACAATGGGGATTGAAAAGACTTCCGTATATTTTACCCAATAAGCCGTACTATTACGAGCCAGGCGAAGAGTCGGCAGAAATAAGGATAATAATCGATAAGATGAAAAATGAATCTCGTAGGGTCATTATTTATTTGGGAGTTATTGATCCTGACAGAGATTTCGAATCGTTTGCGCGAGCGATTGAGAGTATTAAAGAAGACTACTGCTTATATATGTTTGGAAAAGTCCCTGACGACAGGAAAGAGGCTTTTCAGGCATTTTGCAAGAAATACAAGTGCGTGGAATACATGGGTTTCTTCAACCCTCCGAGTCACCTCCATTTCCTGAAATACGCCCACATTGCACTTGTGCCTTACGCACCGGGAAAGACTTCAAACAATACTTCCAGCATTAATGCACTATATTGTGCGCCGAATAAAATCTATGAATATGCCGGTTCATCCCTTCCAATGTTAGGGACAGACGTCTTGGGGCTGAGAGAACCATTTGAACACTTTAATATTGGAATGTGCTGTGATGATCTGGAACCAAAAACCATAGTGAATACAATCCGAATGATTGAGTCACATTATAATGAAATGAAGATGAACTGTGTTTCTTTTTATAACAGTACAGACTTAGATCAGATTATCGATGGGATTGTTAACGATGATTAATAACTATTGTATATTAAATATAAGGAGAGAGCTATATGGTTAAAGTCTCAAAGATATACCGAATAGTTGTTATTCTTGTTCTAATGTACATGCTTCGAATCTTCGATTTGTTGTTTTACTCAACAATCAATGCTTATCGTTTCCCCCTAAACATAATTGTTGTCATTATAGGACTGCTAATGGCAATGACTGTGTTGAGAATGGGCAAGAAAAATGTGCAATTACGGGAAAAGTGCTTTATACTGAACCGATATATGGTGATATATACCATTATTATCATAATAGAAGTAATCAACACATTCTTTTCCTATAGATATAGCATTAATGATACCCTTTCTGCTTACATGCCATATGGGTATATCTTCTATGCGTACCCAATAGTCTATATTTTCCACGCTGATAATTCCTTGGTTCCATTGCTGAAGAGGGTTTTGATCGTTGTACTATTAATGTTGGCGGTCAAGGCATTGTCCTGGGGACTTTATCTACAAGGGGGCATTATTCTCTTCCCAAGTGTGCTTGAACAATATAGCGGTTGGGCAAGAGGCGGAGTTGTACGACTCGATACCAGTTATTTGTTTGGAATAGCTTTTTCCGTAGCACTTTATTATTCCTTTATATCTCGAAAAAAACGCTATCTCCTGATTGTCGTGCTTATGTACCTTTTCGCGATCTTCATTACACAATTCCGCTTTCTTCTGGGAGTAATGATTATTGAAACGGGGCTTCTTTATTATGTGCTGTCATTAACAAAAACAAAGAAGACTATTCGCTTTCTTGTACTAACTGTTATCATTGGCGTTTTTTTCCTGGTAGGCGGCCTTGACTATGTTGTAGGGTCTTTTTCTACAACAGGACAGTATCGCTCGTCAACACTTGCACGGATAGAAACCCTTTTGCATTATTGGGCACTTATGATTAACAAGAGTGCAGTACTGGGACTGGGCGCGCAAGCATACAACAATTCAACAACAGCATCCATGATGTTTCGCACGGCAACTTCTTCTTATTGGCTTGAAGATCTTGGAATTGTGGGAGGATTCTTCCGCTTCGGGGTGTTAACGCTTCCACTTTATGGATCTTTGTTTTATTATGCGTTAAAAACTATGAAGGGACTTCGTAGGTGTTCTCCTGATAATTCTCTGATGATTTCATATGGTACAATAAGCTACATGTTAATATCCTGTATAATGTTGAATATATTTGATAGTCAAAGAGCATTTAACGTCCCGTTTGATTTGGCAATTATCAGCTATGTTTGGTGGCGTACCAAACATAGCGATAGAGAAGAGGCATAGGCACAATACTGTCCCCAGCTGGCTTCTCACTCTGTGAAATACGAGAAGGATTATGAAAAAGAAAGCGTTTCTTAACATCGGGTGTTCCCTTGCTGCACAATTTGTGACGATTATCAGTGGCCTTGTTATCCCAAGATTACTGCTGATGAGCTTTGGGTCAGAAGCAAACGGGCTTGTATCTTCCATAACACAGTTCCTCAATTACATTGCTCTTGTCGAGGGCGGCATTGGAAGTGTTGTCTTATCCTCACTCTATGGACCGTTAGCGTCGAATAACGATGTAAAAGTAAGCCGCGTGCTAAAGGCCAGCAACAAGTTCTTCCACCAAATTGCCTGGATTTTTGCCGTCTATGCGATTATCTTGGGGTGCGTTTACCCTTTTCTGGTCAAAACAGACTATTCGTGGATTTTCATTGTTTCGTTGACGCTTATCCTCGCTGTCGGATCCTTTGTTCAGTATTGTTTTTCTATTACTTATAAACTTCTTCTGCAAGCGGATCAGAAGATGTATATTGTTCAGATTGTACAGATTGGCATCTCACTTGCCAATTTACTTGCAGTCTATATAGCGCTCAGACTATACCCTGAATTGCATGTTGTAAAAATTGCAAGCGCACTCCTGTTCATTGCCCAACCCATCATTTACAGCACCTATGTAAAAAGACACTATCATATTGACAAAGATGCCGATCCAGATGAAACAGCCCTATCCCAAAGGTGGTCCTGTTTTGGTCAGAATTTCGCATATTTTATCCATAGCAATACAGATGTGGTGGTGTTAACTTTTTTCACCAATTTAAAGCTCGTCTCAGTATATAATGTGTATTTTCTGATAATCGGCCATATACAGAGCCTGTTTAAATCTTTTTCACACGCTTTTTCTCCCATGATTGGTAAGGCAATCGCTATCAATGATGAGAACGCCTCGAATCACTATTTAGACTTATATGAAATTGTCATTTCATTTATATCTACGATCGTATTTGGTTGCACAATCTATCTGCTTCCAGACTTTATTATGCTGTATACACATGGCGTAGCAGATGTCAATTATTTCCGGCCATTGTTTTCAACAATTATTATACTGGCTGAGTATATTTATTGCATTCGAGACCCTTATGTTGCCGTCATCTATGCTGCCGGTAAATTTAAGGAGACTGCATATAGCGCCTATCTCGAAGCCGGTATCAATATTGTGTTATCTGTTATCCTTGTAAAAGAATATGGATTGGAAGGGATTGCGGTTGGTACCCTTATTGGCATGGCCTATAGGATGTTTTATATGGTGTGGTATATTTCAAAAAATATTATTTATCGTCCAGTTATCAAAGCCTTTAAACGAATGGCCATTTCCTGCATTTCCATAATCTTGTCTCTCTTTATAATGCACTTGGTTGATACAACAGGGTCTGATTCTGTTGTGCTTTGGATAAAAAATGGTTTTCTATGTGTAGTGGTGTTTGGGTTGATAACAACGCTTGTTAATTATTGCTTCGACCGGCAATTATTTCTCTTACTTTTAGAGAGCATTAAAAGAAGACGAAAGGCATAACAAATCAAAACAAAACGGAGATGAGTGAATGAAAAAAATAGGCATCATTTCAATTCACTATGGTGTAAACTTCGGCTCCGCACTCCAAGCCGTTGCTATGTATCAATACCTGAACCGTCAGGTTCCTGACGGTCTGATTGAAGTTATTAACTATATTCCGCCAAGATTCACGTTAAAAGCACGACTTGGAGCTGCAATGAAAGGAAGCCCCAAAAAAGCTGCACATGGAATTGCCCGCTTGATACGGTTTGAGCTGACCAACAATCTCTATAAGAGATACTTAAATAAAATGTTGTCGTTATCCGCGCCCTTCTATGAGATAGATACTTTAAAGCAACGATATGCGGATTACGATTATTTAATTGCAGGAAGCGATCAAATATGGAATAGTGATTATAATAAGGGAATCGACCCCGTATACTATTTGCAATTTGCTTCAAAGACGACGAAGAAAATTGCCTATGCGGCAAGTTTTGGCAAAGAAGTCGTTGATGCTAAGGAATGGGATACGCTCCGGGACTACCTTGTTGATTTCAAAGGAATCAGTCTAAGAGAGCGCACTGCAGTTGATATGATGTCTGAAGCTGGAATAGAAGGTACCCAGTTCGTCCTGGATCCAACTTTCTTGCTTAATAGAGATGAATGGGCAAAATATGAGAAAGAGGTCCCTGAATGCCCCAAAGACTATCTTTTGATATACTTCTTGGATGTAAAAGGCGAGGACATTATTCAGCTTGCCAATAGAATAGCTGCTGAGCGAGATTTGAAAACCGTGCTTATTGTGAACGGGCAATCAAACAAAGTCCTTAAAAACTTCCATGTAGACTTTATCGCCCATAATCTTACGCCAGATTTCTATATATGGCTATTCAGACATGCTTCTTATATTGTGACGAATTCATTTCATGGAGTGTCCTTCTCCATTAATATGGAGAGGCAGTTTGTGGCACTGAAACGGGAAAGATACAATTCCAGATTGGACAGCATTTTAACGGCTATGGGATTACTGGATCGATACACAGAGACTTCATCCTATGAAGTGAAACGGGAGATCAATTATCAGGAAGTCAATAAAATCAAAGAGAGCCTTCTACATAGCTCGAAACGCTTCTTAGACGAGGCACTGGATCTTTAATCAGGAGTGGGGGAAATCTTAATGGATTTGATCTGCCAACAGGAGCGCTGCTATGGTTGCGGTCTCTGTGCTAATCTCTGCTCGGTTCACGCAATTTCAATGAAGGAAGATGAGTATACCGGTCATTTCCACCCGATTATAGACAATCGTTTGTGCATTGATTGCAAAAAATGCAGAAATCAGTGCCCAGCGAACCATGCGCCGGTCTTTCATCCCATGATTAAAGCATATGCGGCATGGCGAAAAGATCCTCGGCAGCAAATAGGAAGCAGTTCGGGTGGCGTTGCTGCAGCACTTTATGAAGTGGCACTGAAAAAAGGATGGGCGATCGTAGGAACATCTATGGACGGTGTCTGCAAGGTTTCAACGCGTGTCACAGAAACCGTAGAGTTCATTGAACAATTCAAAGGAAGTAAATATGTTCAGGCCGATACCCGCGATGCTTTTCGTACAATCTCTGAAAAAGCGCAGTCAGGGACACGAGTCCTTTTTATCGGTACGCCTTGCCAATGTGAAGCGGCAAGGAGTGCCGTGGGGAAAAAACAGGATTATCTTCTTACCATCGATCTGGTCTGCCATGGAGTTCCGTCTCAAAAGCTATTGAGAGATTATGTTTTGTGGATAGAAAAGAAAAAGAAGAAAAAGATTGACAGCATTTCGTTTCGATCCGATTGGGGCGAAGAAATGCAGATGTTTGCAAAAGGCCAGACTATATGGAAGCGAAGGATGTACTGGGATTACTATTTAGAACTTTTCAATAGTGGATACATTACAAACTCTGCATGCTTTACTTGTCCTTATGCGGGGGAGAAAAGAGCCTCTGATTTGACGATAGGTGACTTCTGGGGTATCGGAAAAACAGTACCGTTTGATTCTCCCAAGAGAAAGGTATCGCTGATTGCAGTGAATACCAATAAAGGCGCGTGTTTCTTGAATGAATGTACGTCATTGTCATTTTGTGAGAGAGAATGGGCCGAGGCAGTTGCCGGCAATTCACAATTGCAGGCACCAATTCAGAAATCTGAGCAGTATGATCTGTTTTGGGATCAATACAATGAAGGGGGATTTGATGCTGCAGTTCGTGCTACCGTTTATGACAAAGTTACAAAACGTTTTCTTAAAGAGTATCCCATCCTTTCCGCAAAGAGCAGCATTAAAGCAATACTAAAGAAGTTACTCATTAAGACGTAAGAGCATTACCATTGAATATTATGATGATAGCAATAGGGACAGTGTCTTTGGCTGTGATCATAAAAAGACTGGAAAAACAGATCTTCAATTTATAATTTAGGCCGTCATGGAGTAGCGTAAAATGAAGAAAGTAATGCTGGTGTTTGGGACGAGGCCGGAAGCGATCAAAATGTGCCCCCTTGTTCTAGAACTTAAGAAAAGAAAAACAATTCAAACGGTTGTTTGTGTAACAGCGCAACATCGTCAGATGCTGGATCAGGTCCTTTCTGCCTTTGGCGTTGTTCCTGATTATGATTTGAACATCATGAAGGATCGACAGACACTCTTTGATATCACTACGAGTATCCTTTCTGCGATCAGAGAGGTTCTGGAGCGAGAAAAACCGGATGTAGTGCTTGTTCACGGAGATACATCTACCACTTTCGTAACTGCACTCGCATGCTTCTACCTTCAAATCCCTGTGGGGCATGTTGAGGCAGGGCTTCGTACTTACAATTTGTATTCGCCATATCCCGAAGAGTTCAACAGGCAGTGTGTTGGCATCATTTCGCAGTTCAACTTTTCACCAACACCGCTTTCGGCTTCAAATCTTATCCGAGAAGGAAAAAAGCCGGAAAGCATCTATATCACAGGAAATACAGTTATTGATGCTATGCAGCATACAGTGAAAGCGGATTATATCCACCCGGAATTAGAGTGGGTGGGTGATAGTAAGATGATCTTCATTACAGCACACAGACGAGAGAATCTTGGTGAACCGATGCATCATATGTTTCGGGCGATACGACGTGTTTTGGAAGAGCATCCGGACTGCAAAGCGATATACCCTATTCATATGAATCCAGTGGTTAGGGAAGCGGCAGAATTAGAACTTGCGGATTGTAATCGAATCCACATTATTGAACCGATCGAAGTAATCGACTGTCATAACTTCGAAGCGAGAAGCTACCTCTGCCTCACAGATTCAGGCGGAATCCAAGAAGAATGTCCGAGCTATGGAGTTCCGGTACTCGTTATGCGAAATACAACCGAACGTCCCGAAGGGATTGATGCAGGCACATTAAAGCTCGTTGGTACAGATGAGGAGACTATCTATTATACTTTTAAAGAACTATTAGAGAATAAAGAAGAGTATGAGAAAATGAGCCATGCTTGCAATCCTTATGGAGATGGACATGCCTGTGAACGGATAGCAGATATATTAGACTTTGGAAAGTGTGAACCATGGAACCCGGCTTAAGAGAGTGTTAAGGCTGTACAGCGATACTATTTGAAATGGTGTAGACAATGGATTTGAGCGGGAGTACAAAGATTTGAGTTGTTCTCTGCAAGATGATAGAAAAGATTTACAGCGAGTAACTGCTTGTGATAGTATTTGGACGAAGAAGGTATATAAGGAATAAGCGTAGATACTAGACAAGAACAGAGGAAAACATGGCTAATAAGTCTCGATTATTATTTCTACAACGCTATCTTTACGAGAACACTGATGATAATCATTATATCAGCACCAATGGCCTAATCGCTGTGCTGGAGGCTAACGGCTTCAAGGCCAACCGAAAGACGGTAAAAGATGACGTGGAAATGCTCATAGACGCAGACCATGATATTCTGATCGAGAAGGACGGTAAATCTAACTCCTATCATTACGGAGCAAGAACTTTCCAACTTCCGGAGCTAAAGATGCTCGTGGATGCCGTTTCTTCATCCAGGTTTATCAGTGCAGAGAAATCAGATGTTCTCATTGGCAAGCTGACTTCCTTGGCCAGTAAATACGAAGCACAAGAACTGACGGCCAAGGTGTTCACCGCAGATCGTATTAAGGCGGACAATGGGAAGATTTTCTTGATAACGGATATAGTGAGTCGGGCTATTGAACAGTGCAAGAAAATTTCATTTCAGTATTATGACTATCTCCCAACTAAGGAAAAGGTGCTAAGAAACAACGGCGAGGTTTACATAATTAGCCCTTATGCCTTGATTTGGAGTGAAGATCGTTATTATATGATCGGGTACTCCGAGAAGCGTCATGATCTGGCTCCCTTCCGTGTTGACCGTATGGCAATCCCGGAAATCCTTGAAGAAGCTGCCGTTGAAAACACATCCTTTAATCCTGCGGACTACGCAAACAAAGTTATTCAGATGTACTCCGGCAAAGAGCAAACGGTAAGACTACGCTGCGAGAACGATACGATGCGGAGTGTGATTGACAAGTTCGGAGAGGATATTGTTGTAGAAATCCTGGATGACAAGTATTTCACTGCATCTGTACAAGTACAGACAAGCCGGACTTTCTACGCTTGGGTTTTTACTTTCGGCGGCGAGATTGAAATATTGGAACCTGAAGAGGTTCGGGAAGCGTATCTCAGCAGGGCGAGAAAGATCCTTGGCGTAGATTGAGCGAAAAGATAGTGTCAATAGGGCAAGTTGTATGAAAGCACCATCTGGTCGAAATTTTGACCACGATGGTGCTTTCACTATTTCCGAACTTGATTTCTGTAACCAATCTGTTATAATTCCAATCGTGAACGAACCGTTCAAGAAAGGAGAAGCCGATATGAGATCGAAGAATCCTGAACTGATGACGAAGATAAAGGATTTCATCAATCAGTTTATTCTCAGTGCTTCACGAACACCGTCTGTCGATGAGATCGCCAAGGGACTGAGCATCAGCAAGGGAACAGCGCATAACTATCTCAAGGAGATGAATGAGCGCCGTATGATCTCCTATCAGGACGGCGAGCTGCAAAACCGGATCACCGATAAATGCAATTGGGAAAATGTCGGGATGCCAATTTCAGGTGTTATCCCCTGCGGTACACCGGAGCAACAGGTAGAAGATGTTGAGGAATATGTTTTCATGCCCAGAGCTTTGGTCGGTGCCGGCGATTTCTTCATTCTGCGAGCCAGTG
>AUXO010604106.1_pt1 | contig 14231 bp, 21 predicted proteins | sample 768731 | NCBI WGS metagenome assembly AUXO01 (sample SAMN02715735, study PRJNA202380) | gut metagenome | biome: sheep rumen | host: Ovis aries | place: New Zealand: Palmerston North | reverse complement strand
TGAAATCAATAATGCGCATAATAAAACTCTCTTAAATTTCATTTTTCTACTCATAATCATTGTACTTTGATGTTTTTAGTTTTCATGTATAATGGACTTAATTAGCCAAAACTTACATATACATTTAGTCTTCAAAAAATCATACCCAATTTTTTTGCCTCAAAAATTGATTTTCATTCGACTTTTATTACGCCGTATATTAAATTTCCTCTTATTTAAATACGACTATTGCTTAACACTTTAAGCAAATATCGCCGTTGCATTTTATATTAAAATAGTTTAATTTACAATAAAGTTAAATTTTCCATCTTTCTTTCTTTATTATCCTGAAATCAACTGTTTCTAAATCTTCTTCTGGATTTATCTCATCATTTTTATAAGCTTCTTCAAATTCATCTATTGAATATTTATTAGGAATTTCATAAGCATATAAATCTGGAAGATTTATATAACTTTCAACTTCGTCAACATTAATAATAAAACCATATGGATATGATGAACTTTTTACCATACAATCAGAATAATCTGATACAAATTCTTTATATAAATCTCCATATACAATAACAAATATAAAATAATCATCATCAGTTATTTCTTGTTGTTTCTTGTATTGACTGATATGAAGTTTCTCATATATAAATTGTTTTAGTTGTTTCATAAAATTTAATTAATCATCATTATCATCATCTCCACGAGAAGAATCATCTTCTTCATCATCAACTTTATTATGTTTTAACTCTTTATTATCTACTTTTGATGATTCTTTATTCTTATCTTCATCTCCATCTTCTTTTTCTTTCTTATCACCTTCAACAAGAGAGAATACACATGGATCATCTGTCTCATTAGCTCCTAAGAAATCAAGAATAGTATGAATAAGAGTATCTACTTCATCTGGAAGCTGTACCATAGAGTCTTTATCAAAATCTTGTACCCATACACCTTCTTTAGAATCATTAAAGATATTCATGATACTTCTTACATTCTCAGTAGTCTTTCCACCAGGACGACGACGTGTGTATTTCCAACGAAGAGCAATTGATTCATCTCCATCTTTAGATTTAACACCAGCAAAATAATATTCTCTAGGAAGCTCTAATTGCTGGGTTACTAAAAGCTCTAATTGCTTAGCTGCTTTTACTTTGTCTTTTGAATTAAGTATTTCAGAAATCTTCTTTTTCTGAACATCTTGAATCTCTTCATCATCGTCATCACTTTCTTTGATAAGAGAAATCATTTCAACTTCTTCAATATTATTATCAAGCATTTCTTGAACTCCTGCATTCTTTTTATTATCTTCTTCAGGAGTCTTAGCAGCTTTAATATCATTTGGACAGAAATAAACAACACAATATTGTCCAATAGGAATAACTTTAATTACTGGAAGACCTTGTGATATAATATAATCAGCAAGAGTAGTTCCTCTCATTACTTCTGGACTATAAATAAGATTATTAATTTCTTCTTGATTAACAAACTTACTAGAATTAAGTTTTACAGAATAACCATCTTCACCAATAGAAGCTACTACACCAATAATAGGAGAGAATAGATTACGGATTTGTGCAACTATATTTCCTACTGGTGTTAAGTGATTAGTAACTCCAGTATCAGGATATTTATTTCCAGGATTAACATCACTAGTAACTGAGTTCTCATTTACATATGTACTAAATCTTTTCATTAAATATTCTACATATTTTTAACTTTAAATAAAAATAAAACTTAAAACAATTATAATATCTTATTCTTTAGATATTCTTCTATTTGTTTTACTTTATAATCAGTTCTATTATTATATTCAAAGAAAAGATTAAGCTGATATTCTAAGTCTTCTTTATTATATATTCTTTTTATATCAGCAAATCCTCTATCAATCTTCTTTATATATTCATTGATAGTCTTTGTATGATAATGATTAAGTACTGCATAAGTATAGTTCATTGGCTCAAAAGGATAATTGCCACATCTTATTCCAGCATTATTACAAAGATTGACTACACCAAATGGACAATGAGGATTCTGAAAATTTATATTCAATTCTTCTTTACATCTTACAATACTCTTGACATGCCAATTCTGTGGATATGGTGTCTTATCAACTTTAAAATCTATTGGTTGAACAGGATGAGAAAATCTTTTAACAGAATATATATCTGACTTTTCTATATCATCATCACCATATACTTGCCAATTTATCTTTATACAGTCAAAGTCTTTAAATATAGGATTATTAAGGTAATCTCCTATTCTTTTATACTTATAATCTAAATAAAGAAATTCATCACAATCAAAGAATAATATCCAATCATATTTAGATTTATATTTTTCATAACATTGATTATATGCAGTCATTTGATAGACTTCTTTTCCTCTAGCATTTACTATACTTACCTTCTTATCTTTGATATTAATAGTCTCTCCATCAATATTATTATTATCATATATAATTATTTTAGTAATACCTAGATTTTTATAATGATCTATAAATTCTTGTAAATAATTATTTTCATTCTTAACTATTGTGCAAAGTAGTGTCTTCATCTCTTTCTCTTAATGTAGAATTCTTTTCATTATAATATAACTTAAAGAAATCTTTATATTTATTTTCACAGAAATTTATAATCTCTGGTGTTATTTCTTCTATTACATCTTTCCAATAACGAATATTTTTAGGCCAAGCATGACATCCAACAGGAAGATCTTTTACTTTAAAATTATTGAAGAAAATATCAGCATTCATATCAATAGCGAACTGATAAGCTTCTTGCCATCTTGGAATCTCTAAATCATAGAATCTTATTATATCATTACAAAAATACTTATCTTCAAATTTTACATTTTTTAATAATTCATCTGTAATCTTATAATATTCTCTGAATTCTCCTTTTGGATTTGTAATATCTTTAAAAGTTGAAATCTTACGGATAGAGAATCCACCATTTCCAACAGCTGGTTTCCAAACTCCATTCTTCATAACTTCTGTCCAACCAGCATTTTCAGAGATAATTGGACCTCCTACATAATCCCAACCTTTATTACACCATTTTCCAATCTCATCTCTGAATATATAGCAATCTAATTGATAGATACACATATATTCATATTCATCAAATTCTTTATAGAAATTATAATTAATTAATAACTGAGAATAAGATTGTGTTGATTTAAACCATTTTTTGTCAAACTCTTTTACTTTTATAGATGGATATATTTTCTTATATGCTTCTGTATTCATACCTTTTGGATATATAAGATATACATGATTTTGTTCTAATATAACTTTATGAAGTCTATTAAGTGATAATTCTTCAGTACAGTCTAATTCAGGTTTGTATACAGGAATAACTATACAATAATTCATATATTTCGCCTCTATATATATTTATTTAATATAGTTAATTTATTGTTTAAATTGTCTCCAGAATTTCTGTATTTCTGCTAATGTTGCTTTTGAAAAATGTCCTTCTGTATACATTGCTGTTGGTAATAATCTTGTAGGTAAGACATATGAATGTCCTCTCAATACGGGAATGTACATTTTAATACCAAAGCCTATCTTCATATTACTTCTCATAATATGTTTAAGAGCTTTATAGTTGATGAATCCTACAGGTTTTGTTGGAGGATCATTAAAATGTTTCTTAAAATGAGATTTGAATATCTCATAAGTTGAGTTAAGAATCCTAGCTCTTATTCTTGGTGGATAATAATGAAGATTAAGTCCAATCTCACGAATATTTCCATCTTTTGTACGAGTAATACCTAAGAACATTGTAAGAGGAGTCTTGTCATAATATTCAAGCTCTTCTTTATATTTTGGTTCTGCATAACCAAACATAACAATCTGACCAGGTAAAAGATACTTGGTTGTTGGTTTAGTTACTTTCAATAAATCTGCATAAGCAAGTTTAGAACGTATATTAGTAGGACGATGACTAAGAGGATGTTCAGCAATAGCTTCATCCATACGGAATGCTTCTATTGCTTCAGCATCATATATAAATCGATCTAAATCATGAAGTGTATGTTTTCTTTTTACTTCTTCAAGACCTCCATTTAATTGATTCTCATCATCTTTCTGTGATTGTGTTAATTTAATAGGCATAATTAATCAAAGAATTTTTCTGTAGCTATTATAAATTTCATGTTATGTATTTCTGCAAATTTCTTAGCAGCTGTCCATTTATCAACATTTTTTACCCATTGTTGTTTAAGCCATATACTGTCAGATGGTCTAGGCTTAACTGTCTGATTTTCAGGTTTTACTTCAACAATAACCATATCTCCTTTAGTATTCTCAAATATAAAATCTGGATAATAATTACATTGTTTTTTCTCTAGATTTGAATAATATGGAATAGCAATTGGCTCAGAAGCCCATTTTTTTATTGTTGATGTATTCTCAAAAAACTGTACAAATTTAAGTTCTAATCCTGAACGGCATATTATAGGCTCATTTCTACAAGAATCAGCATATTTCTTGCATTGTTTAGGATTTACAATACATTGTTTCCATTTAGAATTTTTATTTGGTTTGACATGCTTTATGTAGTTGTCCATAAAAATACTATTCTATTTATATATAAAAATAACTTTTATATTTGAATAACTTAAGTTTATTTTTAATAAAAGATCTATGTAAAAATCAAATGGAAAAAATTACTGTGTCTTTTAATAATCAAAATAAGCCAGTAAAAGGTAAGACTCCAAAAAAAGAAAAGGTAATATTGACTTATCATCCTTTTCAAAAAGAGATACCTGAGAAGCTAACTTATTTTGTTGATGGAAAAGAAGTTGAATTTACAGATACTACTTATACAATTATAAGACTTTCTCAGAATAAGACTTTAGCTAAGAAGACTTTAGTAGAGAAAGTCAGTCTTGATTTTGTTCCAGAAAAAGAGAAAGTAGAAGCTCAAGAAGGATATTTTACATATAAAGATTCTGAAGAAAGATTCTTAGATGATGTAAGATTTGATGAAGAGCTTAATAGTTATATAGGAACAATTACAAAGGTAAATACTTATGATAATGAAATAAAATTATTCGAATAATATATATGATAAATAAATTAATTGTAGATGGTCAAAACATTACTTTAAATGAGTCTACTCAATTTCCATTTACTTACACTTTCTCAAAAGCTGGTGTACATAATGTAAGAGTTGGTCTTGACATGACTGATGAAGTTTGTGCATATGCATTTAAAGATTGTTCTGATTTGACTAAAGTCACTTTCCCATCTAAAATTGAGAATATTAAAAGATATGCTTTTGAAAATTGTACAAGTCTTAAATCTATAGATCTTCCTAAGACTATCAAATATGTAGGTCCTGGTACTTTTGATGGATGTATTGCTCTTTCTGAGATTAATTTTGCTCATACAACACCTCCACAATTCTATTCAGAGCTTACAGCAGGTACTAAATGTTTTGTTCCTGATGGACATAAGTTTGTATTAGCTGAAGGAGAACTTAAGAAAGATGGTACTGTTCAGTATTATGTTAAGAATTCTCTTGGAGGATATGATGAGATAGACTATGAAGCTCTTATTGATGGAGAAGAATACTATTATGATCAATGGTCAGATATTCATGAGTTTGACAATATAATTGAAAACAGATTTAAAGTACGTGCTACTCAAATAGATTTTATTGATGATGGAGAAGTTGCTACAGAATATCCAACTGTTGAACAAGGAACTACTTCTCAGTTATTTGAAGTAAGACTTACTCCTGATAATACAACAAATAAGAAAGTAATATATCTTTCATCTAATGAAGGACTTGTTACTGTAAGTGAGACTGGTGAGATTACAACTAAGAAACATTCAGCCGGTCGTGCTACTATCTATGCAATAAGTGAGCCATATTATGATGGAACTTATGTAGCAGCATCTCTTAGAATACGTGTAGCTGATAATTCTACAGCAACAACTATGAATCTTTCATTTGGTGATAATACTCAAGTAAATATTGAAGATGCTAATATAGGAGATGTTATTAATGTTCCTGAAGCAATTCTTACAGGTGATGATAATTTAACTGACTATGAAATCAACTATTCTTCATCTAATGAGAATATAGTAAAATTTGAAGATAATGAATGGAAGATTAAAGGAGAAGGTACAGCTAATATCATTGCTTCTTATGATGGAGATGATAATCATAGATCAGCTACAGCTATTTATAAAGTAACTGTTGTTCTTCATATTGAAAAGAAAGTAATGACATTAGGATTTGCTCATGATAAATTGAATGAGAACTTAAAAGTTGGAGATCAGATAGTTCTTCAAGAAGCTATACTTTCTGGAGATGATGAATTAAAGAATCCTGTAATTAATTATGAAGTAATTGATGATAATGAAGTATTGAATATTGGTGATAATGATGATATTACAGTTGTTAAAGCAGGTTCAGTAGTCATCAAAGCTACTTATGAAGGTGATACATATCATTTACCAGCTGAAGCAGAATATACAATTAATATTACAATTAAAGAAGATCAAAAAGAATTATTCTATTTAGGATCAACTAAGCCTACATTAGATAATATTGATGAATTGAATACTATAGAAATTGAAGAATGGACAGAGCAGAATCCTTATCAATTAGATATGACATCATTAGCAGGTGAAACTCAAATGTTCTTAATGCTTCCAAATACTATCAATAGTAATAATATAAGTATACTTGATGCTCAAAATAATAATATGGGTATAGCATTTAATTCTGAGTTAGAAGTTGAGGATATAACATATAATATTTATGATATATTATTAGGACAAGGTATATATAGATTTTTTATCCAATAAATAAATATTTTAAAATATATGAATATAAAAGGAGTACAATTTAATAATATTCCTAATAAGAAACTAGGAACTCAGATTACAACAAGAATTACTCAATCTAATGTTGGTAATATGTCTAATGAAGAATATCTGAATAGTGAAAATTATTATAAACTATTTAATGGTATTGATATAGATTGGAATGGAATACAAATTGATGAGAATACAGAAATCAATGACACTGCTGATTTTATTATTCTCTTAAAATCTTTATTAACAAGAATCTCTCAATTAGAATCAAAAGTAAATGGAGAAGAACCAGAAGAACCACAAACTTATACTATTATATTCAAAGATGGAGATACAATACTTAATACAATAACTGGTGTAACTGGAACTAATATTTCTGCTCCTAATCCAACAAAAGAAGGATATACATTATATGGTTGGTCAGAAGATAGTGAACATGTTGATGAAGAACATGCTACTATGATATTAGATAGAATAGGTGATGGTGATAAAACATATTATGCTATATGGAGTGAAATACAACAAGATGAAACAGATTTAGAGATTGATTATGAGGCACAAGATGGAAATATTCAGATTATAAATCATGATGAACCAGATTTAGAGATTGATTATGAATCTGAAGATGGAAATATACAAGTAGTAAATGATTAAAAATATAAATTTAAATAAAATATGAGTAACGCTAAACAATTATTCAATAAAATACTTGTTAATAATGTTGAAATTGACATAGATGCATTAGATGCTAATAATGGTCAATACAAACTTCCTAATGGTGAGACACAAGCAACTGTAAAGTTTGAGCTTAAAGACAAGACTACTGTTCCTACAAATGTTTTCAATAATAATCCTCAAGTAAAATCAGTTAAATTAGCTTCAACAATAACTACAATAGAAAATGGTGCTTTTGAAGGAACTGATATTGATCAAGAATCAATTGAAGCAATTAGCTACATCAATTCATATAATCATGCAATATATACAGCTGAAGAAGCAATAGCTTATAATGCACAACTTCCTAATGCTTTACAATATGGAGCTGTAAAAATTCCTGCTGTTGATGCTATTTCTTATACAGTTGCAGAAGTTAATGAATTTAATGCAAATATTGAAGGAACTGTGAAGATAGGAGATCCTGCAGAAGAAATTTTCATAAATGATTATTCTAATATTGAATATATTCATGATAAACAATCTTGGGAAGATTCATATAATAATGATGGTATACTAGCTAAGTATTATGAGACTTATCCTGATAATGATCTTATTGCAACAGATGGTTCTGATAAGACAGCTGAGTTTAATGACAGAATATATCTTGGTACTATAAGTGGTGAAGAAAACGAAAAGAGATTCAAAGCTGGTTGGTCAGAGAAATCACAAAGTCTTACTAATGAATCAGATCCTTCAGAAGTATATTATATCAAGAGACTTGATGAAGAAAGTCCTTATTATGGAACTGCTGATGAATGGAGAGCCCAATATGATAAATTCCATGGAATGTCATGGCAACTTTATTCAGATGCTCTTCTTACAACTCCTATAGAAGGAAAAGAAATATATATCAGAACTTTAGTATTTGATGGATTTATTCATACTTATGCTGCTATGATAGCTAATAAGGGTAAACTTCCTTGGATTGGTGCTTGGTTTACACAAGATTTTGATGAAGAAGCTGGTGTTCATATGATATTCAAATATGAAGGCAAAGATGATATAAGACCTTGGGGAGACAGAGTATTTGGTAAAGGTGAAGGTCAGAAAGTTTGGGGATTTGCTTCAGTATCTAATGAATTCAATGATAATGATTTAGCTATTTCTGATTGTGGTGGTAAAGATGCTTTTGACTATAGTAAATTCTCATTAGTCCTTGAAAAGGTTGAATATGATGTTTATGACAAAGCTGGAGCAAATGAAGCAAATGCTAAAATTATAGGAGCTTTACAATATGATGCTATTAAGACACCTGCTGTAGAAGAAGTTCTTTATACAAATGAAGAAGTAGATGCTCATAATGCACAACTTCCAGGTGCTGTAAAAGCCGGATATATTAAATCAGAATAAAAACATTCTAATTATATAAATGAAAAGATACTATTATTTAGATGAGAATGGAAATAAGAAACAATATGTTGGAAAGATTATCAACGATATAGTATCTGGAGAAACTTATGGAATACTTACTTCTCAAGAATTTATTAAAGAAAATGTAGAAGTAGACTTTAAAGATCCTATAGAAGAACAACCTGGATGGACAAGTTATTTCACTTATCAAGATTCAGAAGGTAATATACAAAAATATGAAGGTCTTAAGCATAATATAAGAAAAGGCTTAGATGGATCTTATTATTTTACAAAAGTTACTACTAATTCTATAGATTTAAAAAGAATTGATAAAGTTCCTCAAAAAGAAGCTTATTTCTCTTATATAGAAAATGGTGTTGAGAAAATCTATGAAGGAAAACCATTCTATGATAAAATGACTAAACAATACTATTTCTATAAATAAATAAAATGCTAAGGATTATTCCTTAGCATTTTTTATGTAAAGTGAATCATATACATCTACATATTCTCCTTTTACAAGACGCTTGAATGATGACTGACTTGAAGCTATATATTCATGAGTATCATATAAGTCTTTAGGCATATCAAAAGTATTATTAGCTTTACCAGATTTACCATCATAACTTAAATAATACTGACATTTTGTTTTTCTAAGATAATCAAAGAATTCTTTATAGTCAAATTTATCATAATCATACATTCCTTCATCTTTCATATAAGGAGGATCACAATAAAGTATATCTATATCTTTTAATGTGTTTAAATCAATTACATCTTTATATGAAGCACAAAAGAAATTAACTCCACATATATTAAGGTATTTTGACCATTCATTTACAATTTGTCTAAATTTATCAGGTTGAATACCATTGCGAGTAAAATGACAAGATGTATTAAAATCTCCTTTCTTTGAATATCTTACAAGACCATTGAAACAATTTCTAAGAAGCCAATTAAAAAGAATACCTCTTAATTCAGGATTCTCTCTATTTCTTCTTAAAATATTATATTGATCTTTTATCTTATAATATATTTCTTTTTTATAATTATAATCTGAAAACTTATTATATAGATTATAAAGGTTTTCATATTCATCACATAATTTATCTGGAAAATTTTTTATCATTTTCCATATACAAATCAAATCTTCATTAGTATCTATACAAATAAATCTTCTTACATTCCAAGTAGTTCCATTAACTACTCTTTCCATTAATTCTCCAAGTACACTACCACCACCTAAGAAACATTCATAATAAGTATCTATTTCTTTAGGAAATCTGTCAACTATCTGAGGTGCTTGAAATCTTTTACTTCCTGTCCATTTGATTATAGGTTGCATTATCTATAAGTTCCTCCTTCTTTTTGATAATTTAATTCTTCTTCTCTATATTTTATAAATTCATTATGACGTCCTATCCATTTAGAATCTGGATATTCATAACCAGTTATAAAATCTGTATTCTTAAGTCTATTATAAATTCTATCTGTTATTAAATTCCCATATAAATATTTTTCTTCAAAATATACATTCTTTAAAATATAATTTAAATCTAAAAGAAGCATATCTTGAATATATTTTTTAGATTCATTATCATTAGACTCATCGAATAACTTAATATAATTCATTATCTTTGTCAACTTTATATTATTATCATGTTTAGAAAATGATGATTCATGAGTTATCCAAAACAAATTTGCTAATGTAGTCAAATCAACTATAACTTGTTTGATACTATTCCACTCATGTTTAATATAATCTAAGTCAGGATAATTATAAGGTACTTTAGTAATTTTTCTAGGTTTATACCAAGTATCTATATCATATTGAAGACGTGATAATAAATCATTTTCATATTCTTCACAATTTTGTTTACTTTCAAATTTTAATCCATCATTTGAAATATAAATAATCTTTTCTTTCATTTATTATAATTTATGTTAATACGAGCAAATAAAATACAACATAATATCATTAATAGAAATCCTTGCCAATAAGATATTACACATAATCCAAATAATACTGGCATAAGTATATTCCATAGTAATGATACTAGAAATCCCATTATTAAAGATATAAATAAATAAAAAATCATTACAGTAAAGCATCCTGTAATCATTTTTGTAATCAATTCCCAAAAATATTTTACCATAAGTCTTTTACAATAGCAGCATCTTCTATTCTTACTATTGAACTACCACCTTTCCAATAGTCAATAGGAACTCTAGCTTTTTTAAATTTGAATATATTATCTCTATTTTCTTCTGAATCATAATCTTTTATCCATGTCCAGAACCATTCACATTCTTCTCCATCAGATAATACTGATTTATGATGATGTTCTAAATCAAATATATGACAAAGATCATTCCATATCATTAAATCTTCAAAATCACTTAAATATGAATAAATATAGTCTTTTGAAGGCTTATGTTTCTCAATATATTTATCTAACTCTTCTAATTCATGATAAAATCCAGATGGAATCTTATCTTCATCAATATCATCTTCATCAATATCTATAAGATTATATTTCTTATAAATTTCATTTTCTTTTGATATACGATATTGTTCCCAAGTCATAGCTAAAAACCTAGGATCTCCATTCTCATCAAAATCAACATGAATATCTTTAAAATTCAAGAATTTTTCTTTAGTATCTACTTTATATTTCTCTAAGAATATAAAGAAACAATCTAAAGCAGATGTATAGATTTTATTTTCTCTTCTAGATATATTAAACCAAAATGTAGGTGTACAATATCTCAATTTATCTTCAATTTCTCTATTAATATCAAAAGCTGTAAATATACTTCTTTTTTTTGACATTTTATTATAACAATGAATTTTAATATCATGAGCACGCATACTTGCAGCTATTGTCTTTCTGCCAATACAATAACGATAGCTCATCCACATAGAATCCATATCCCAATCAGTAAGACATGGCCGATTATTACCAAGGAGTTTCTCTAACTCCATAATTATTTCATATTGTTTAGAAGATTCTAAGTCTTTGAATTCTTTTCCATGATATTTTATAATACCTGTCTTTGAGTCATAAGAAATTTTCATATTAATAAACTGATATACTTAAATTATTTCCATTATCATCTATAAAATTATGAGTTACTATAAATATATCATTATCTATATTCCATTTTATAGAACAATCAATATAATTAAAATTTAGTAATGATACTAACATTATTTTTGTCTTACTTGAACATTGATATTCTTCTTTGCTTCTGAAATACGCTTATTAGCTTCATCTTGAATTGAAAGAGCTTGATTAAGACCTGCTACTTTCTCTTCATATACTTGAAGTCTGATATTAAGTTTTCCAATAGAGTCATTAAGAACATTTATTACAGAGTCTTTAGTATTCTCTATTACTGTAATTTGTGATACTTTTTCATCTATTGTAGTCTGGCGATTACAAGACTGTGTACATTTATTAAGTCCAAATATCACTAAAATTCCTATTATAACTTCTTTCCAATGATTTTTTAACCAATCCATTTTATTTAATTTTATATTTTATTCAATAATAAATTTACTTTTCTTGTTGTGAATAATACTCTTCTTCTATATAATCAGTTTTAGATCTAAATGAACTGAATTTCCTGCCATTATTATCACAAGAAATTAATTCTCTGCCTAATTCTATAAATGAAATCCATTCAAAAGGAATATTATTTACACATCTTGCAGCTCCTTCCATATCATTTTCAGGATTATCTGCAAATTTTTCAAAATATCTATCATATTCAGAACTTCCAAATCTTTCAAAGAATAATTCACAAAGAAGTTTATAATATTCTTTTTTGAAATTGTTTATAATATCTTTGTCATATTGAGTATAATATATATTGTTATCTTCTATTTTATTCTTATCATCATAGATATAATCAATAAATCTTTTCTGAATATCATATATTCTTTCAAAATACTTATCTGAATAAAGCATAGCTTCATCTTTATTAAAAGTCTCAGTAGTATCTGGAAAAACATATTTTGTTATATATTGTCTTTCACAATTTCTTAATATTCTGTTTTCTTCTTCAATTTCTGCTTGTCTTTGTTCAGAATTTTTTTCCATAGCTTTTATTGGATCAAATAACATATTATTTATTTCTTTATTTTTTTTCTTTTATAATTGAAATAATCTCTCCTCTTTTTTGTTGTTTATTCTCTAATTCATTCTCACTTTTCATAGGATGTTCTTTATAAATAGAAAAGAACAAACAAATATTCATAATAAATCTTTTAAAACTATTCATTAGTAAACATTAAATGATTTTTAAAATAATCATATAAATCTTGATATCCTTTATAAAGATTCCAATAAATTTCCTTTTCATCTCTCATAATAGAATTACACCATTTAGAATACCAAAATTGTATTTCATTTTTAAGAAGAGATTCATTATATAAATCTTTATAAGTCTTAGTCATTAATTTTATTTTTATATATAATTACTTAATATTAATATAGTATAATGAAACATTTAAATCAATTTATTAAAGAACAATTAATCACTGAACATTTTCTTACTCTTACTAATAAAGAAGATATGAAGAAATATGGTGATGAAGTATGGGATATCTTACAAAAATCTTATGCCTATATTGGAGGTATTGCTGGCGTTAATTCTATAGATGATATTATTAATGACACTGATATGTGGAAATTAGTTCGTCGAAATGGAAAGATAACTGCAATGAAAGCATATAAGATGAAGAAAGGTGGACGTAAAGCTAATTGTGGAGGATCTGATGGTACTGAACAAGGTAAAAAAGATATTATGAAGATTTACCAAGAAGATGGTATGTGTAAAGATCGTAAACAATATGGTGAATACTCAGGTAAAGCTGTATCTGCTGTATTAAAGACTGGTGGCATACCTGTTCCTGCATCTATTGCACAAACTATGCTTGAACCAAAAGAAGTTGAACCATGTGATGATGGTTGGTTCTTTATTAGAAAACTTGATGATGGAAAATCTCATCATAAACTTATGGTAGGTAATCTTCCTAATGGTAAATATGAAGATGAACAACCATCAGAAGAATTAATACATATACTTAAAGAATTAGCTAAAAAGTATTATGCTGAAGATGAGAAAAATAATAATAAATAATATGAAAAGCTTAAAAAATTTTATTATAGAGTCAAAAGAAGATGGTAAATATTTAGATTTACCACAATCAATGAGTAAACCATTTTTCTATCCTGGTATGCCCAAAAGTACAAAAGATGAAATGAAGAATAAATATAAAGAATATGAAGAATCTGTAATTAAGATAAATACTGAGAATTTTGAAATTCTT
>AUXO011290045.1_pt1 | contig 14232 bp, 13 predicted proteins | sample 768731 | NCBI WGS metagenome assembly AUXO01 (sample SAMN02715735, study PRJNA202380) | gut metagenome | biome: sheep rumen | host: Ovis aries | place: New Zealand: Palmerston North | reverse complement strand
TATGTAAAGCCGGAAAATTGGGTTCCGTTTGCACCTAACGGATTTGAGGGTATATTTATGGGGGCATTTATTATTTTCTTTGCATATATTGGATTTGATGCAATCTCAACTGCGGCAGAAGAAACAAAAAATCCTCAGAGAGATTTGCCAATTGGTATTTTAGGTACGCTTTTAATTTGTACGATATTATATGTTGCAACTGCACTTGTTTTAACAGGAATGGTAAATTATCAAACAATTGATGTTCAAGCACCTATTGCATCTGCAATGAGATTTGTAGGACAAAATAAAATTGCCGGCTGTATTTCTATTGGAGCTTTGGCAGGTTTGACATCTGTGCTTTTGGTATATCAACTTGGTACAACACGTATTTTATATGCTATATGCAGAGATAGATTTTTGCCTAAAGGGTTAAGACGTATACACAGACACAACAGAACACCATATATTTTAACATGGCTTTCTGCGATTGTTGTAATTTTGGGTTCATTGGTTATGGATTTAAAAATTTCCGCAGAATTATGTAATTTTGGAACATTTTTATCGTTTATAATTGTTTGTGCGGCAGTATTGATTTTAAGAAAGACTGAACCTGACAGACCTAGAGCTTTCAAAGTACCTTTTGTACCGTTATTTCCAATTTTAGGTATTTTAACAAGCGGTGGTTTAATGCTTTATTCTTTTAAAGAATTAAAAACTTCTTCTGCATGGTTTGTAGCATGGCTTGTTGGTGGTGTGTTAATATATGTTTTCTATGGATATAAGCAAAAACGTTTGGAAGAAAAACGAAAAAACTTTTACAAAAATATTGATAAATAATGCTTGTAAATAAATATTTATTTTGCAAATTTTTGTTAAACCATAGATGTAAATTTATATTTAAGTAGTAAAATATATCATATAAACTATTCATAAATCTTGGAATTAAAATTTAGAGGGGAATATTAAAATGCAAGGATATTGTTTTGAATTAATAACCGGTCCTATGAGTTGTGGTAAAACTGAAGAATTGCTTCGCAGAATAAGAAGAAGTATAATAGCCAAAAAGAAAGTAAAAGTTATATCACCTCTTTTAGATACACGTGAACAGGGCGATTATATAAAATCAAGAAACGGTTTATGGCTTGATGCTGTAAAAGTAAAACATGCCATACAGATAATGAGTGTTGTAAAAGATGATGATGAAATTGTTGCGATTGATGAATTACAGTTTTTTGATTCTAATATTGTAAAAGTTATTTCTTATTTAATGAATCAAGGTAAAAAGGTAATCGGAACAGGTTTGGATTTGGATTTTAAAGGAGAATCTTTCGGTTCAATGCCTGAATTGATGTGTATCGCAACTACAGTTGATAAATTGCATGCTGTATGTATGAAATGTGGTTCTGACCATGCAACCAGAACTCAACGTCTTATTGACGGAATGCCGGCAGATAAAAATTCACCGTTAATTATGATTGGCGGTGATGAAACTTATGAAGCTCGTTGTATAAAATGTTGGGAATTGCCTGATGCTAAAAATGATAATATTAAACAAAAATCTAACATTCTTCAATTTGCTTCCAAATAATTAAGTAAAAAATTAGTGTAAAGTTGATATAACTAATTGAATTAATTTTAAGGAGAAATAATGAGTTTAGAAATCGTAAAAAACTTTAAAAATATATATAATTTAAAGTATTTCCAATTTTTTGTATTTTTATATGCAATGGGTTCAACTCTTAATTTTATTATATCTTACAACCATAATACCTCTATAATAAAAGCACTAATCTCACTTGCAGTAATTTTTTTAACATACATTCCTCATGGTTATATTATGAATGTATTAAATAATATAATTCATAAAAAAGAATTGATTGATGAACAAGCATCTTTTAAAGATATTTTTAACAAGTCATTTTTAATTGCAGCAAAGGGGTTTATTGCAATATTTTTAAACTCTTTAATATGGGGGTTAGGATTATCAGCAGTAATAATTGGTACGGCATTTGCATTGAAAATTATGCCTGCTGAATCAAATATGGATATAGTGATGAAAAATCCTGTTATGTTAACAGAAGCACTAGTAATTATAGCATTTGTAATTTTACTATTTACATTAATACCTATAGCTTTTTCTGAAAATTTTTCAATTAAAGATTCCTTTAGGTGGATAAATATTATTAAAATATTTTTTAAAAATTGGAAAAAGACAATTGTTGTTCTTTTGTTATTTGCTTTTTTAGTTTTAGCCCTATTTATATTGATGTCTATAACAATGTTTATATGTAATTATTTGGTATTGCTCATTTTTAATGAGCTTCTAAAAAAATCATCTATCCAATCAGGTACGGGATTTATTTTTTATCTTATAGAAGTTACTGTTCCGTTTTTATTTTCTATGGCAAATTTTGCTGTTACGGCAACTATAAGCTGTGTTTTAGCGAACATTTACAGAGAAGGTTTAACTGTACCTCAAGAAGTTAGGGAAAATATTTCTGAAGAATAAATAATTCAAATTGTAAACTTTTATTACACATGTTTATTTTGAGCGTTAATAATTGATATTTAAGTTAATAAAAGTGGTACTATATAAGTGTAAGCATTCGTACACAAAAACTTACAAGATAAGGTTTAAATGAGCAGCACACAATTTCAGAATGATCTTGACAGATTAATTGAAGTATTACCCCCAAAAATTACAAATATGCTTAATAAAGAAGCATTGAGTGATGTAATTGAGCTGGTTTTTGATATTGGCAGATTACCGGAAATAAGACATGCCGGAGGTAAGATTGAAAGTTTGAATTGTGCACCTATAAGTTATGACGATTTGGATTATACAACAAGTCGTATTCCTGAATTTACATCAGACAACCGTTCTGGTATAGAGGGAACTTTGCACAGAATTAGTGCAATCCGAAACAGACAAGGTCGAATAGTTGGTTTAACTTGCCGTATAGGACGTGTTATAACAGGTACAATTGATTGTATAAAAGATTTTGTTATGATGAATAAAAGTATTTTATTCTTAGGTCGTCCTGGTGTTGGTAAGACAACAAAGCTTAGAGAAATTTCACGTCTTATTGCAGATGATTTAGGTAAAAGAGTTGTTATTGTTGATACGTCTAACGAAATTGCAGGGGATGGAGATACACCTCATCCTGCAATTGGTAAAGCAAGGAGAATGCAGGTTAAACAGCCGGAATTTCAAAAAGATATAATGATAGAGGCAGTAGAAAATCATACACCTGAAGTTATCGTTGTTGATGAAATTGGTACGGAAGCTGAAGCACAAGCTGCAAGAACTATTGCAGAAAGAGGTGTTATACTTATTGCAACGGCTCATGGTCAAAGTCTTGAAAATTTAATAAAAAACCCTGTATTATCTGACTTAGTTGGTGGTATACAGTCTGTTACATTGGGAGATGATGAGGCAAAAAGACGTGCATCTCAAAAAACTGTTTTGGAAAGAGAAAAACAACCTACATTTGATATTGTTATTGAAATTATAGATAGAAATACTTTGGCTGTTTATAAAGATGCATCTGAGGCAGTTGATTATATTTTAAGGGGCTGGCCTATAAGACCTGAGATAAGAAAAATTGATAAAACTTATGATAACAAGCCGGCAGAGATAAAAGAAGAACATTTGGTTAATGTTCAAATGCCATTACCTGAAACTACGCAAGAAAAAAGAACTGATGAAGAAATTATCAGACAAATTAATAAGACCGAAAATACAATTGCTAAACAAAATGCTTCTGATAGGTTAAAATTCAGTTTTTCAAGAAAAGAATATGTTAAAGAGGCAAAAAAATTCAAAAAAGTTTATTTGTATGCAGTATCTCGTACAATAGTAGAAAAACTTATTGAACGATTAGACTTGAATGCTGAAATAACAAAAAATATTGATGATGCAGATTTGGTAATAGCACATAAAAACTTTGCAAAGGGCGGAGCTAAGATATTAAATACTGCAAATAACTACAGATTGCAGATATTTTATGTAAAAACAAATTCAATGGCACAAATTCAAAAAGTTTTAAAAGAGGCATTAGGTATACAGGAATCATCACAAACACTTCAAGGGTATTATGATGATGCGGAAAAAGCGTTAGATGAAGCTAAAATTGCTATTAATAAGATTTTAGCAGGGGCTAAGAATATTGAACTAGCACCTCAAAATCAACAAATAAGAAAATTACAGCATGAACTTGTAGAACAGCATAATCTTGAAAGTGAAAGTATTGGTGAGGGAGAAGAACGACATCTAAAAATAGTAGGTGGACAAGATTTTAATATTAAATAAAAATTTTAAAAATAAATTTTTTATGTTATAATGAAATTGTTATAACAATATTATTGAGGATAGTTTTTTGCTGAATATATCCGACGAAATAACAGAACAAGTAAATGTATGGTTAGTTGACTATAAAAATTCAACTAATGAAGTTAAAAAGAAACAACTTAAAAATCTTATAGTTGTTGCAACAATGCCGCTTGTAAAAAAAATAGCATGTTCTCTAGCAAGACGTGCAACAGACCCTGTTGATGATTTAATACAAGTCGGTTCTGTCGGATTAATAAAAGCGATTGATTTTTTTGATCCAAATGTTAGTACAAAATTTAAGACTTATGCAAGTTATCTCATAACAGGTGAAATCAGGCATTACTTAAGAGATAAGGCATCTATGATAAAAGCACCGAGAGAGATACAAGAATTAGCTTTCAGAATAAATAATGTTATAAGACAGCTAGCAGAGGAAGGTATTGAAGATCCGTCATCCGAACAAATCGCAGAAGTAATGGCACTTCCCGTAAAAAAAATAAATGATGTAATTGAAGTAGACAGAAGAAAAAATCCTATTTCATTAGATCAAACTCTTTATAATGATGAAGATGATTGTTTCTCTTTAGCAGATAAGATTGCAGCTGGAGATTATCAGGAATTTTTGAATTCGTATGAAGAAAAAATGATGCTTTCAAAAGCTATTAATCAGCTTCCGGAAAGTTTAAAAGAAGTTGTTGAATTAAGTTATTATGATGATTTAAATCAACGTGAAATAGCTGACCGGCTTGGTATTTCTCAAATGCAGGTTTCAAGACGTTTAAAAAAAGCACTTTCTGAAATGTATGACATGATTAGCGGCAAAAGTAATCAATAACTATGAGTTTAAATTTTTTAGTCAGTTTTTTCATTTTTATTACAGGTTTGTGTATTGGTAGTTTTTTAAATGTTGTTATTTTGCGTGCTTTAAGTGAAGAATCTATTGTATTTCCGCCATCTAAATGTCCAAAATGTCAAACTCCGCTAAAATGGTGGCATAATATACCTGTCTTATCATATATTTTTTTAAGAGGGAAATGTGCATTTTGCAAGCAAAGAATTTCTATACAATATCCTTTAATTGAACTTTTAACGGCAATTTTGTTTTTAACATCATTTCTAAAATTTGGATATTCATTATTTCTTCCATTTGTATTTATATTTTTAAGTTTATTTATTGTAATCGCTGTTACAGATATAAAAGAATGTGTAACTTTTGATTGGCATTGTTATATTCTTGCAATGGCAGGAATTGTATGTAACTTTTTTAATTTTGGTAATTTATATCAAGGATATACGTGGATATTTCAAACATCTTTTATCGCATCTTTAATCGGGCTTTTGGTTGGTGCATTAATTATTGCTTTATATTTAGGATTAGGTCATTTATTACTTAAGATGGAAACAATAGGAATAGGAGATATATTAATTTCAGGTGCAGTTGGGGCTTGCTTTGGAGTTAAGTACATTATACCTATTCTTGTTTTCGCTTTTGTTTTACAAGTGATAATAATTATTCCAATATATTTTTATAATCTAATAAAAAAGAAAGACTATTATACATTTACGGTATTTTTGACATTTACAGTATTAGCAATTATTTATGGAATTTTTGGTAATAATTTTACAGATATTATAAGAATATTATTTACAATTGCAATTTCCGTATGTGGAATAGCTCTTTGTATAATGATAATTAAATCTATAAAAAATAAGAAAGATAACGAGCAAAAAGCAGATATGTTAAAATTGCCGTTTGGACCTGCTATAGTAAGTTCTGCATTGTTATTTATGTTTTTGTATATATAGTATTAAAATTTATTTATCAATTATAATGCTATTCTGTTGTTATTATACTTTAGCGGAACAATGTTTGAAAGTTCTTTTTCTATTTTTCTTGATTGTTCAAGTAATTCAAGATTTGCCTGAAGTCTTAAAAAGTAACCTTTTGAAAGACCGAAATATTTGGTAAGTCTTAAATCTGTATCAGCAGTAATTCCTCTTTGACCTCTGACAATAGCATTTATTCTGTTAGACGGAACACCTATTGCCAATGACAAAGCATTTTGTGAAATTTTTAGCGGTTCTAAAAATTCTTCAAAAAGCACTTCTCCTATGTGAGGTATTGGAATTAACTGTTCTTTCATGATAAACTCCTTTATTTATATTATACACTACGTAGTACGTACAATCAACCCTTTTGTTAAAAATTTTAATGATAATCAACTATTTCTACGTTATGTGCATTGTTATCTATCCAATTAAAACAAATACGGTATTGCTGATTTATTCTTATTGAATATTGACCTGACCTGTCGCCTGATAGTTGTTCCAAGAAATTAGCAGGAGGAACAGTTAAATCAGAAACATTTTCAGCAACATCAATGCTGTGTAATTTAATTAATGCTCTGCGTTGAATATCTTGAGGCAGTTTTTTAGAAAACATACCATTGAATATTTTTTCGGTTTCTTTGCATTTAAAGGATTTAATCATTGCCTAATTTTAGCATAAATTGATAAATAAATATATTTTTATCTTCTTAAAAGTTTCAGTTTTTGTATTGTTTTAAATATATACATCAATTTATTTGATGTATACATTTCACTTCTTTTGTAATAATTAAAAAATAGTTATTAATTTAAAACAATAAAACTAAAATATTTGGTAAGTCTTAAATCTGTATCAGCAGTAATTCCTCTTTGACCTCTGACAATAGCATTTATTCTGTTAGACGGAACACCTATTGCCAATGACAAAGCATTTTGTGAAATTTTTAGCGGTTCTAAAAATTCTTCAAAAAGCACTTCTCCTATGTGAGGTATTGGAATTAACTGTTCTTTCATGATAAACTCCTTTATTTATATTATACACTACGTAGTACGTATAATCAACCATTTTGTTAAAAATTTTAATGATAATCAACTATTTCTACGTTATGTGCATTGTTATCTATCCAATTAAAACAAATACGGTATTGCTGATTTATTCTTATTGAATATTGACCTGACCTGTCGCCTGATAGTTGTTCCAAGAAATTAGCAGGAGGAACAGTTAAATCAGAAACATTTTCAGCAACATCAATGCTGTGTAATTTAATTAATGCTCTGCGTTGAATATCTTGAGGCAGTTTTTTAGAAAACATACCATTGAATATTTTTTCGGTTTCTTTGCATTTAAAGGATTTAATCATTGCCTAATTTTAGCATAAATTGATAAATAAATATATTTTTATCTTCTTAAAAGTTTCAGTTTTTGTATTGTTTTAAATATATACATCAATTTATTTGATGTATACATTTCACTTCTTTTGTAATAATTAAAAAATAATTATTAATTTAAAACAATAAAGCTTATTGATAAAAATACGCTGATAAATATAAATATAGAGGCAATTTTAAAAAATAATGCTGATAAATCAGTTTTGTATCCGCTTTTTCGCATTATTTCTCTTGAAAAATCCTCTTTAAAATTATTTTTAGTCTTTTCATAAGAAAGATTTAATACATTTTTTATTTTATACATATTTTCAAGTTCGGTTTTTACAGGCGGATTGGCAATGGCATATTTCTTAAATTTTAAGCTTTCTTCATTGGAAAGTTCATTATCAATATAAGCCGACATCTTTTCTTTGAAATTATCATTATATAATGAAATTGGTATAATTTTTTTAGATTTTAAAGCATCTATTTTTGCTTTAGCCAAATGCATATCTTTTATTGTATTTTTTAAAAATTCATATCTTATACGGCAGGTACTGCATTTTTGTAAATGTGTTTCGATAAAATAACGTATTCTATCATTAATATCTCCATGAATATAATATGATAAAAGTATTTCAATTTGCTCACAGACAAATCTTTCTTCGTTTGACATTGTATCTCCTTTTTATATGTAGTTTTTTAACTTATCTTGAAGTCTGTTCCTTGCACGTGAAATTCTTGACTTTACAGTACCTACATTTGTATTTGTTATATGTGCAATTTCATCATAAGTAAGTCCTTGTAATTCCCTTAATACAATAGCCACTCTAAAATGCTCAGGTAAAGCTCTCATTTCAGTTTTTATCATCTTATCAAGTTCATTGGAAAGACATTTTTCCATTGGCTTACATTTTTTATCAGGGATATAATTTTGAGGATTTGTAACATAATTTTCTTCATTATCAGAGTCATTATCAAGAGATATAACAGTTGGCTTTCTTGCAATTTTTCTTAAATCATCATAAAAAAGGTGCATTATAATTTGATTAAGCCAGCTTTTAAATGTTTTGGGATTTTTTAAATTATGTATACCCTTTGTCATATGTAATAATGCTTCTTGAGTTAAATCATAAACATTATCTGTTTTTAAATGTAAATATGAAAATGTTGCAAATATATTTTTTTGTTCTCTTTTAACAAGTTCTTCAATGGCTTTGTAATCATTTTCCTGTGATAAGATTACAAGTTGCTCAATATCCATTTTTTTATATTGCGGCTTGTTAAATTTCATAAAAACAGATTAAAAAATTTTCTGAGATTTTTACACACTCTTTGTATTAATATTTCAAGGCAATTTTTTTTATCCTTAAATTTGAAAATGTTATTATGAATTTAAGTTTTTTGTTATAAAATTAGTATATGAATACAGCTGAAATAAAAAAAATTTGGGAAGATGTAAAAGTAGAATTGAAAAAAGTTATTCCTGCTCCTACATTTGAGCCATGGGTAATGCCATTAGAGCCAATTTCTTTTGAAGATGACCAATTCACTTTACTTTCAGGCGAAGCATTCGGTGTAGAATTTTTAAAGCGTAATCATTATAAAAATATTTTGGATGCATTTAAAGTACGTTTAGGTAGAGAGATTATTGTTGATATAAAATTTGATAAAGATTTATCGGAAACAATAAAAAAACAAAAACAAAAAGTTGAAAAACAACGTCAGAAAGAAATTGAAAAAGAAGCAGAGCACAAAAAAGCGATAATAAACCAAACTTATGTTGAGTCTATGAATTTAAATTTACGATATAAGTTCGAAAACTTTGTTGTTGATGATAATAATAAAATTGCCTATGCTGCATCTAAAAAAGTTGCAGAAAACCCTACAGCATTGTATAATCCGTTATATATTTTTGGTGGTTCAGGACTTGGAAAGACACATCTTATGCAAGCAATAGGCAGAGAAACAATGATGAAAGACGGTTTAAAAGTAAGATGTGTAAAAACAGAGGATTTTGTTATAGATTATGTTTCAAGCAGCGGATTTGTACCTAATAGAAGCACTGCTGTTCCTATGAATAAATTTAGAAATAAATATAGAAATGTAGATATTTTATTAATTGATGATATACAGTTTATTGAAAATAAAAAAAAGTGTATTGACGAGCTATTTAATACATTAGATACTCTATACAATTCAAATAAACAAATTGTTCTAACATCAGACAGACTGCCAAAGGATATGCCTGAAATTCCTAAAAGGTTAAGAACCAGATTTGAACAGGGTTTAATTGTTGAAATATTACCTCCAAAATTTGAAACAAGAGTTAAGATATTGGAAAATTTTTCAAAAGAAAAAGGTTATCAAAATGTGCCGTATGAAGTTTTTGAATATATTGCAAAATACTATAAAGATAATGTTAGAGAATTGGAAGGTGCATTTACAAAATTGAGTGCTTACTCTGATATTCAAGGAGAGCCAATGACTTTAGAATTTGCAAAACAAGTTTTGAAATGCGAACTAACATCTGAAAAACCGGATATAAACACTGTTTTGAAAACAACAGCTCAATATTATGGAGTTTCTATGGATGATATAATCGGTACAGGAAGAATAAAAACTATATCCAGAGCCAGAGCTGTTGTATGTTATATAGCAAGAGAAAAACTTGCTATGAGTTATGAAAACATTGGAAAATATTTAAATAAACGACATCAAACAGTTATGTATTCATCTGATAATATAAGAAATCAATTAAATTCAGACAAAACTCTGTTTAATGATGTATCATTAATTTTAAAAACTCTTAATCTTATTTAAATTAATTTTATACATGCAAAAAATAATATATTTGAATGGTTGATTAATTAAAAATCATCATTAAAATATTTATATAAAAGATTGGAGGCATGTATGTCAAAACATTTGGATGGAACATCATTATTTACAGGAATGAATTCGGGTTTAACAAATACTTTTGCAATACTATCATCAACATTTAAAGATGGTGTAACCCTTAAAAATTTATCAAATGCTAATGCCACATCTGCATTAACATCAAACGGACTTGGTGTTAATTTTAAGTCTTATTTGCAAACAAATTTTTCATCGGTTGATAAAAATAAAGATGGTAAGTTGACTGCTGATGAAGTACAAGATTTGACTACAAACTTAACCAGAAATGGTATGACATTACAGCAATTATATCAATTAGGAACATCTTCAGGCATGTCCTCATCACTTTTAGATACTGTTATTTCTCATTTCAATGAGATTGATAAAAACAAAGACGGTAAAGTTACTAATGCGGAAATTCAGGCATACGGAGTTGATTCATCAGTCGAAACACAGAAAAAATCTGACAGAAACAGTATGTTAAAACAAATGTCAACATTTTATGAAACAGCCGCATCAGATAACGATGAAAGTTTATTAGACTACAAATATTTATCGGAAGATTCTGATAAATAACATATATATAAGTAAGAGAGAACAGGATAAATTAAAAATTTAAGAGGATAATTATAATATCCTCTTTTTTATATCAATTTATAATACATAATTCGAGCTTATTGAAACCCATTCAAATGCACTATCAGAAATTTGTTTAGGCATTTCTTTTACAAAAGTACCGCCATATCTGCCTCTTTCAAATGTTAAATAACCCTCTTGAGATAAGGTAAAATATGCTTTTCTTATAGTATTAGGACTTACATCCAATAAATTTGCCATATCAAGTATTGATGGAAGTTTTGAATGTAGTGAATATTTTTCTATGATAATTTGTTTTATCATATCTTTTATTCTTTCATAGTGATATTTTGCAGTAATTTGAGATTTAGCAAATATTGCAGATTCTATTTGAGGTTGTAAACCTGTTTTGTCAGGCATTTTTAAGACAAATGTTCCGTATCTTCCTCTTTTTGAGAGTAAAATACCTTCTTTTATCAACATTTCAAAAGAATTGTGTATAGTTCTTATGCTGACTTTAAATTCTTTAGATAAAACACTATGTGTGGGCATTTTATCTCCTATTTTTAAATTTTCTTTTATATATTTCTTTAAATCATTACTAATCATATTTACAAGAGATGTATTTTTTTTATATTCCTCTTTAAAATCGGTATTTAATAAAATCCAGGATTTTCCTTTATCGTCTGATTTTTTAAGTATTCCCTCAATTGTTAAATATTCCATTGCACTTCTTGTCGTATTTACAGGGATATTAATATATTTTGCAATTGTTCTTGATGAAGGTAATATAGATTGTGGTTCAAATTTATTTTTTAATATAAATTCTTTAATTAGATTTATTGTATAATCACGTTTTGAAGAAGATTTTCTTATCATTATATTAGGATTATCTATATCTGCTATAAGAGTTCCTATACCTTGCTTTGAGTACAAAATACCTTTATCTTCAAGTATTCTGTATACATTTTGCATAGTTCCTATACTTACATCAAACAAGTCAGCCATAAGATGCTTTGATGGCATAATATTATTTTTGAAAATAGTTTTGTCATAACTATCTCTAATTTTTTTTTCTATATTTACAGCCAAATACTCTGTTTTAGCACCTTGATAATCATTTTTAATAAAATCTGCAAATTCGCTTACAGGAACTGTTTTTAGTTTAGCTTTATCAGGTTGAATAAAATTTTTCATAATTTTAATATTTGTTATATGCCTCTCTTATGATAAATTCTTCTAACATTTTTTTATCAGTTTCTTTTGAATTACCATCCGTTTCATATATTGCAAATGCGTAGTAATGACCGTTTTTTGTTTGTAATATACCTGTTATACCGCTTATATTTGATAATGTACCTGTTTTCGCCCATAATTTATCTTTTAGATAAAACATTCTATGTTCAAGTGTTCCTTCTCCTGCTGTTGGAAGCATTTTTTGTAATTTTTCAGTACCATATATTTTATTTATAGAAATTATATAATCAGTCATAAAATCTGCATTAATAAGATTATTTTTAGACACACCACTTCCGTCAGTTATATGTATTTTGGTATAGTCAATTTTGTTTTTTTGACAATAGTTATTAAACATTGCCATCGCAGATGATTCGGTACCGGTATTATTTGTGTATTTTCCTCCTGCAAGCTTAAATACAGTTTCAGCTATCATATTATTACTATTTTTCAAAACATCTTTTGTAGCTTGTGCAATAGGGTGTTTTATTTCATAAACAAGAGTTGCATTAGCAGGCAATTTTGCTTTTGGATATTTTCCATAATAACTTATTTTTGCATTTCTAAATGCTTCATCTAATCTTAATATAAAATATTTTCTTAAATAACTAACAGGAATTAACGTTTTAACTTCATGTGATACATTTCCTTTTACGGTTATAGAATCCGGTGTTATGTAGTATTCTCTTAAAAATTGTAAATCAGTTTTATCTAATGATGTTTCAGTTTGGTTTATGTATGTTGCAGGATAAAAAATATCAGAAAATATTTCAGCAGGAGCGGACAGCTTAGTTGGTCTGACTATAAGAGTATAAAGGTTTTTATCAAGATTATATGCTCCAAATTTTGGCATATAAGGGTTTAAATCATCATCCCATTGCCAACCCTCTCCCCAAGTTTTGTTATCTAAAACCGTATCATCTATATATAAATTCTTTAATTCTCCCCATTTTTCAATCTTTATCTTTGACACTAATAAATTTAATTCATCTGTTGTTAAGTATGGATCAGCTCCTAAAACTATGTAGTAATCTTTATTCTGAGTTACATAAAGCTTTGTTGAAAAATTATAATCCTCTCCTAAAATATTCAATGATGGAAAATATGTTAGTAATTTCTGTGTTGATGCAGGTGATACAGGCATTTTAGAATTTAACTCACTTTTTAATTTACCTGTATTCAGTTCCTTAAATGAAATTGAAATCGAATTTTTAGGTATATCAAATCTTTTAATACTTTTGTTAAAGTTACTAGCCAATGCTCCTTGTATCATTAACACAAAAACAAACAATGAAATTAAAACTTTTTTCATTTTATACTACCTCTACATTATAATCATTATGAATGTCTTTTAAGACTGTACATTTATGTCTAAAATCGTATTCATCATCAAAATTTAATTCCGCATTGATTGCACCCTCTAAATCTGTAGTTTCATCAAGATTTTCACCTTTATAATCAATTATGGTTGATTTACCAAGATTCATACTACCATCCTTAAGCGTTCCGGATTGTGTAAGTGCAATAAAATAAGATTGATTTTCAACAGCTCTTGCATGTGTTAAAGATGTCCAGTGAATTTCTCTGCTTAACGGCCATGCTGCCATATTAACAAGCATATCAGCACCTTTTAATGCGTAAGCCCTGTATATTTCAGGAAATCTTATATCATAACAGATACTTAATCCAATTTTTATACCTTCTATATTGACCATTACCGGATTATTTCCTTCGGTTATATACGTACCTTCAGTATCTCCATAATAAGAGAATAAATGGCATTTATTATAACAGGTAATTAATTCACCTTTCCGATTTATTACAGGACAAGTGTTGTAGTATTTATCTCCATTTTTTGTTATAAAACTTCCGCCTATAATGTTTACATTATAATTCTTTGCTTGTTCTGATAAAAAATTTATAACTTGACTATTGTCTAAGCTTTCAGCAGAATTTACAAAATACTCACATGCCCAGCCGACAGTCCAAACTTCAGGTAAAAATATTATATC
>AUXO014205994.1_pt1 | contig 14233 bp, 11 predicted proteins | sample 768731 | NCBI WGS metagenome assembly AUXO01 (sample SAMN02715735, study PRJNA202380) | gut metagenome | biome: sheep rumen | host: Ovis aries | place: New Zealand: Palmerston North | reverse complement strand
ACCGATTGATGAATTAATTAACCACATAAATGAATTAAAATTATTAATAATTTGAACTTGAAATACTTGATAATAGGTATCACGCGTATGTTTTAGGCTACAAAAGTACTACAAAATTGTGAGACTCGCAAACGTTTTCGGAAGAAATTGGATAATTTATACAAAGATTAAATATAAAAATTCTATAAAAAGCTGTCGTTTTCTTGTTTAATCAGTAAATATTTTGTACCTTCGTCGCTGAATTTTAAACCTATTACTGTAAATACATGGAAATAGACCAGAAGAACTATTGCGTTATCTTGGCCGGCGGACGTGGACGACGCCTTTGGCCTTGCAGTCGTGATTTATATCCTAAGCAGTTCCTCGATTTCTTCGGCACCGGGCGCACTCAGTTGCAAGTCACCTTCGACCGTTTTGCCAAGTTGATGCCCTTAGAGAATATTTATGTTTGCACGTGTAAGGAATATCTGAACCTGGTGGAAGAGCAGCTGCCGGACGTTCCGTCGCGCAACATTCTGGTGGAGCCGGTACATCGCAATACGGCACCCAGCGTGGCTTGGGCAGCCATGCGTATTCATCAGAAGGACGCTACGGCCAACGTGGTAGTTACGCCGTCGGACCAGATGGTGCTCAACGAGGAGTCGTATGTCAGGAGTTTGGAAGTTGGTATCGGCTATGTCACAGAGAATGACGTGCTGCTGTGTATGGGCGTAAAGCCCACGCGTCCTGAGCCGGGCTATGGCTACATCCAGCTGGGCGATCTCAGTTGCAAGCCTGATGTCTATCGTGTCAAATCTTTTACAGAGAAACCTGAGCGTGAATTTGCCCGTATGTTTATGGAGAGCGGCGAGTTCTATTGGAATACCGGTGTGTTCATGGCTAACGTGAAACACCTTCTCTACAGTTTCGAACAGGTGTTCCCCAGCGTGCTGCGCAGCCTTCGCTACGATTTCCCGGACCATTCCTACGAGGAAGAGCTGCAATTCGTAAGCAACAACTATTCGCTCTATCCCAACCTGTCTATCGACTATGCCATCCTGGAACACAGCAAGGGTGTCTACGTGATGAAGTGTGATTTCGGCTGGGCCGACTTGGGCACGTGGCATGCCGTCTATGAGTGTATGAGCAGGAGCGAGGGCGACAATGTGGTGGTCGATTCTGAGGTGATGATGGAGGACTCCCACAACAATGTCATCAAATTGCCTCATGGCCGTCTGGGCGTCATCAGTGGTTTGGACGGCTACATCGTGGCAGAGGAGGGTAATGTGCTGCTTATCTGCAAGAAAGGCGACTCGTCGGCCTTGGTCCGTAAGTACGTCAACGAGGTGCAGATGAAGTATGGCGACGATTTCGTATAGCCGAAGCCGTTAGAACTTATAGCGCAATGATATCAGGAGGTCGGTCATGGAAGAATGGCCGACCTCTTGCAGTCCGCTCCCTATTGTAGAGCGGTTGAAGTAGTTGGTGACGCCTGCTTTTCCTTCTACTGTCAACTTGCTGCAGACATCACCTTTGAAAGTCAGTGCATAGCGCAAGCCGTGACCGTAGTAGGAGGGAAACGAGAAATCGTGCAGTATGGACGGTTCGTACTGGTAGATTCGTGCGTCATAATCGTCGGTGCAGAACCAGCCGATGTTGGCTTTCACCCTGAACCACCGGCCTTCCCACGTGGCTTGTTGGCTGACCATGAGTCCCTGCGAATAGCTTCCGTCTTTGATGCGCGTACTGACAGCGTCAGCTTGTGTTTGCAGTGACCATCGGGCTGTGGATTCGTAGTTGAGGCGCAGTCTCAGGCGGTGCTCAGGCCGGTTCATGATCATGGTTTTCTCGTCATTGTCGCGCTGCCGGATGTGCAGTCGGTAGCGCCCTTCGTAAGTCCAGACCTTATGGGTGTGACGAACGGCAAGCAGTACGTCAAGGGCATCGGTGGCTGCTGTCGCCTGATAGCGCGGCCAGCCGAAATGGGCGTAGTCAAGATAACCCTGCACCAGCCACGAGCGCGTAGGGCTCCAAGTGGCTCCCAAGTAGGCTCCGTGCTCGTTCTGTATGCCGCTTCCTTCACCGAAGCTTCTGCTGTGCAGAGCCGTGTACCGCTTGTCATAATAACGGTGCAGTGCCATAAGGGTCAGCGCATCAGTCAGTCGGTAGCTCACGGTGTGAATCATAGCCATTGCTCCTTGTCTGTTCAGGGCTGTTTCTCCTGCAATGCTCAGCTTGCTGTCGTTGTAGCCGTAGTCCAAGCTTGCATTCAGAAAGCCATTGCCCTCAGCGGCATAGCGTTGGTATAGACTCGACTGGATGGGCTGTAGTCGGCGGTCCAGGTGTGAGTAGACCATGTTGGCGTTCATGAAGGCAATGCCCTTCTGCAAGGTAGGGCGATAGCCCAGAGAGGCCCCTAACGTAGTCTCATGGGTGTTGTTCTTCTTGCTTAGTTCTGTGGTTGTACGGTGATATCCGCTCGTCAGCAGTGTGCGAGCTGTGCCGTTCTCGTTGAGGGTGGCGTCCAGCGCCCGATAGGAGGCGAACGCCGTCAGCTTCCATTGGCTGCCAATTCGTATGGTGGCTCCGGCACCTCGCAGATAGCCGCTCTGCGTACGGGATGTGTGTGCCGCCAGCATGTGTGTGCTTCGTCCCAATGACTGCAGACTGGCCAGCTTTCCCAAGTAGAATCCGGTATTCATGATCATTCCCATCCCCATCTGTACACGGAAGGTGCCTAAGTTCAGGGCCTCCAGGCATCCCATGTCGCGCAGTTGCAGATAGTAGGCATAATGGTCGTAACCCCATCGGTTCTTGCCGCTGAAAAATGGTTCGCCGCTGTCTTGTGCTCCCGTCACTCCGAATTTGATGCGGTTCTGATAGTTGAACTGGTAGCGCACGTCGTGTCGGAGTTTATATCCCGCATAGCCGTTGCGGTCGCCTCTGCGCTCATAGAGTGGTATCTTGGCCGTTGCCGTCAGTGTGTGTTTGCCCCATTGTGCTATTTCCTTCATTGAGGGCCAGGTTCGTCTGGCTTGCTCCTCACCAATCGTCACAAAGTTACAGAGCAGTTTCCGACGGTCAGGGTCCAGGCTCCGTATCATATAGAGTTCGCTGAGCGAGCGCATGGGTCTGTAGCGGTCCAGGTATTCCGTCAGCTCCTCGATCTGCTGGGCAGTGAGAAACGGAAACTGTTCCAGTTGTTCGCGTGTTGCCTGATTCAGATTCAGCTTTTCCTCTGCCATGTCTGCCAGCTGTTCCATCGTCTCCTCGCTGTAACCCTGCTCCACGTCTTCTGTTGTCATCCATTGGTGCAAAGCCTCCTGCCAGTCGTTGTTTTGCGCTAACAGCAGGCAGGAGATGGTCCAGAGAAGTAGTATCAGACAGCATCGTTTCATGCTACAAAGGTATGACAAATATCTTAAACGAAAGAAAAAAAGCCTTTAAAAAGACGCTTGTTTGAAATATTATCCGTACTTTTGCGGCGTGAAACGTAGTGTACTGACTCTATTTGTGCTGTTTCTGGTGCTGACTTGTGTCGCCCAAAACAAGAACAAGGCTGACCAGATGGCTGAAATGGACAGCCCTACCTTCGTGCCTACCGTCCGAGTCGGTAAGGTGCTGGAGAATGGTGACAGCATACAGTATATGGAGATGAATAATGTCTACGTGTTTCCCCCCATCGAATTCAGCAGCAAGAAGCAGCAAGGTGCCTATATGCGTCTGGTGAAGAATGTCAAGACGGTGCTGCCTATTGCCAAGGAGGCCAACCAGATTATGATGGAGACAGCCGAATATCTGGAGACGCTGCCGACGAAGCAGGCCAGGGAGGAACACATGAAACGCGTAGAGAAAAGCATCATGCAGGAGTATAAGCCACGAATGAAGAAGTTGACCTACTCACAGGGCAAGCTGCTCATCAAGCTGATCTATCGCGAGAGCCACTCTTCAGGCTACGAGCTCATTCAGGCTTTCCTCGGTCCGGTGCGCGCCGGTTTCTATCAGGCCTTTGCCTGGGCATTTGGTGCCTCACTCAAGAAACAGTACGACCCAGAGGGTGTCGACCGTCTGACAGAACGTGTCGTACTGATGGTTGAGGCCGGCCAGCTGTAGCGATTCCCTCTGCCCAGCTATTTCTTTGGTATTCTTATGATGAAGCGGCATCCCTCATGGTAGCTGGTGTCCAGTGTGAGGTCGCCCCCAAGGTTGATGCAGTGGCGCTTGGTGAGCGGCAGTCCCAGTCCGAGTCCCTCCGAAAGTTCGTTCACCTTCGTGAATGGCTCGAACATCTGCTCGTAGTAGTTTTCTTCCATCCCGGTTCCAGTGTCTTCAAAGACGAAGCGAACGTCATGATTTGTGGCTGAAACGTGCAGTGAAATATGCTGACCGTCTGAGTATTTAGCTGAATTGTATAGTATTTCACGCAGACTGCGCACCAGATAGAGTCTGTTGGTGTGGACTCTGAACGAGTCTGGCAGTTCTGTATTGAAATGAATATTCAAATCAGGATAGTGCTTGAGGGTCGACGCTATACTTTCGCGTGCCATCTCATTGCACGACACCATTTCCTTCATCTGATTCTTCAGTTCCTCGTCGATACCCGTGTCGGAACTGTCGTAGAGCATCAGCACCATACGATTCAGCGTCAGGGCGTTGTGGTTCATCATGTCCGTCATGCTCTTCACTTCGTCGGCAGGCAGCATCTTGATGCTGTCGCGCAGCACTTGGGCAAAACCCATGACAATGTTCAGCGGCGTCCTGATCTGATGGGTCATGTTCTGGATGAACGTTATCTTCTTTCTGGCGGCTTCCTCTGCTATCTGGTTGGCGTGCATCAGTTCCTTGTTGCGGTGGGCTGTCTGCGCATTCATGTGTTCAATGTCGCTGATGTGGCGGTTCAGCGATTCCTGCATGGTGGCAAAACTGTTTTGCAGTTTCCCTACAGCATCTTGACGGCGGCTGTAGGGTATCAGCTTGTCGTAACGTCCGGATGCAATGATTTGCGATTGGTCCAGCAGTCGGTTCAGCGGTCTGATAGCTGTCGCCACGATTTTGTGGCAGAACAACAGGATGAGCGCCAGGCCGATTAGGATGAGAGGTCCGATGATGTAGGTCAGCTGATAGTAGCTGTACAGAATGTCGCTTTCTGGGCAAATGATGGCCAGGCTCCATTTCGTGCCTGCTACGGGTTGGTAGCACACTAGACATGCCTTGCCGTCCACGTTAATCTCCATGAAGCCTTGCTGTCCATTTGTCATCTGGTGCCCCAATGCTATGATTTCAGGTTGATGGCGGGCATCCATCCCCGTAAAAATGGTCTTGTTAACCAATTTCGTCGAGTCCGGATGTACGAAGATATGCCCCTGTTCACCCAGCATGATGAAGTAGGCGTTAGGGTAGGGCTTTTCCGACTGTATGACCTTCGACAGTTTGGGCAGCGACAGGTCTGACGCGATGACGCCAATGAGGTCTCCCCGCCGGTTATAGAGCGGTTTGCAGTAGGAGGCAATCATTGCTGATGCTGACAGCGTACCTTCGTTGTAGTCGTTGAAGGGGTCTACCCAGCAGGGCTTGCCCTGTTGTTTGGGTGTCTTGTACCATGTTTTCTCGAAATATTCGTATTCCCCCTCGCGGACAGTGATGATGCTGTCACCCTCGCGGACGGAATATGCCGAGAAAAATCGTCCGTATTGGGGGAATGTGTTTGGCTCCATCGTGATAGAACACCCGTTGACGTTGGCATTCAGCATCACAATACGGCGCGAGAGGTTCAGCAAGGCCTCAGGCTCCAACCGTTCCTGCACCAGCCAGTCGTTGGCATTGGTGGCCGTTTCTACTGTTATCAGGAAACTCCTGATGCGCTGTTCCGTAGTGCTTAGCACGCTGGAGGCCCGTTCTACGGCTTCCTGCTTGATGTTCCTGCGTGATTTCTGGAATACGATACCTATCGACACGATGAAGACAGGCACTGCCATCAGCAGAATCCCGATGCTGAGTTTTATCGAGAGCGATTGGCTGATATGTCTGAAGAAGTTTCTCATGGTTTTACGGGTTTATATTAGTTTCTGAATCATCTAACAGCTTTTTCAGCAGCGTAGCGGTGGTAGCACCCTGTTCCAGTATGTCGCTCACCAGCTGGTTGACCTTCTCTTGTTCCAGCTGCTGTCCGCTTTCGTGGAGCGTCTTGACGCAGTTGTTGATGTCGTTTACGGGTTCTATCATCTGGTTGGTCATGCGGTGCAGGAAGACTGTCTTGACGCGGTTGGCTTCCTGAGCCTGTTCGTAAGCCTTGCTCAGCACCTTGCTGCGCTCCTGAAGCGACGCGGTCAGCTCCTCCAGTTCACCCACCTTCACGGCCAGCGACAGCTGCATCTGCTGGAAGTTGTCTTGCAGCCTGCCCACCTCGTCATCCTGACTGCTGCTGGGGATGGGTTCATCATAGTAGCCTTGGGCAATGCGCTGCGCCGACCGGGTCAGCAGGCGCAAGGGCAGCAGCTGACGATGGGTGATAACCTGACAGAGCAGGAACAATAGCACCAGTCCGCATACAGCAACAATGAATACGATGTAGAGCAGTTCATTGTATTCACCGAAGATGTCAGCCTCCGGGTAGACAATGCCTATGCTCCAGCTCAGTTCCTGTTTTACGCGGCCAGGCACTGCCGACCTCGTGAAGGGCTTATAGAACACGTAGCCTTCCTTGCCGCCTTGCTTGACGTATTTGTATCCTTCCTCGCCAGCCAACATCGCCAAACTGGCTTCTTTTACGGTGGGGTCAGTGTCTTTTCCCATATCCTGCTGGACACTGCTGTGCAGCAGCTTGGAACTGTCAGGGTGTATGATGTAGGAACCGTCGCTGCCCAGCATCAATGCAAATGAGTTGGGCGACGGCCTGGCCTCCTGTACTATTCGCGTCAGCAGAGCCAGTGATATGTCGATGGCCAGCACGCCGACGGGCTTTCTCTCCTTGCCGTAGATGGGCAGTGAAAACGTGATGATAGCCTCGGCCTCTGACCCCTTGTTTTTTGGAGGGCTCATCCAGCATGCTTGCCCTGTCTCCATAGGCAGAGTGTACCATATTTGTTGCGTGTAGGGCACGTTGCCGAATGTCTCCGACTGGATGATGGGCGACTGACTGACTTCCAGGCTGTCGTCACCCTCGTTGCGGTGCAAGTAGGCCATGAAATATTCTCCCCGCTGCCGGTAGTAGTAGGGCTGCATGGCAATGGCTGCTCCTGTGATGTATGGGTTGGTCTCCACTACTTTCCTGCCGTAAGTGAACATGTGTTCGGGATCATCGATGTGGGGCAGCATGTCCCAGTAGATGTTGCCAGCCGACTGTTCTACGCTCAGCAGGATGTTGTCTATCTGTTGCAGGGTGGCGTCCAGCGTCAGTGCTGCTTTCTGCACAGCCTCTTCCTTTATGGCCCTCCTCGAATAGTTGAACATGATAAAGAGGGCAACCGTCAGCAATGCAGCTATTGCAAGCACCATCATGATGCTGATTCTTGCTGATAGTGTCTTGGTAAAGATTCTGAATGGCATTCCCATGAGTTAAGTTTAGTCTGAGTTGGTGTGTTGTGGTGGTTAGGTTGTTAGTCTGAGTAGATGAGTTGTAGAAGTGTTTGTCCGACTGCTTGTAGTGTGTTCTTGTCGATGTGTTGCATGTCGTCGCTGACGGTGTGCCAGGTTGGACCGAATGAACTCTGCTGGCAGTCGGGATAGTGGTTGATGACGTCGATGCAGGGAATGTGTGCCGTTTCGTTTACCGGTACGTGGTCGTCGGTAATGTAGCCGATGTCTTTCTTGACAAACAAGCTGCCGTAGCCTGCTGTCCCGGCAGCCTTCCACACCTTTTCCACCACATTGCGTGCGTGTTCCATAGAATACTGCTCACGATAGAACTTGGCACCTTGCCCGCCTACCATGTCGAGCAGGATGGCATATTCGTATTTTGGACCAGCGAAATGACTGGCCCAGTGTTGTGCCCCCAGTGCCCATGAGTCGCTGTCAATGCCGTCGGCCCATTGTGGAACGCCCCAGTCTTCAGCATCGAAGCATACGAAGTCGACGGTCACCCGTGCCGAGTCGTGCTGTGACAGCAGACGGGCCAGCTCCAGCATGACAGCCACCCCGGAGGCACCGTCGTTGGCAGCCATCACGGGTTTGTGGTGGTTGGCTTCATCCGGGTCGTTGTCGGCCCAGGGGCGGCTATCCCAGTGGGCACAGATGAGGATGCGAGGTTTAGTCTCTGATACAATGTTTGACTGCGAGCCGTCGGGTGCAGCAGCCTGGATGTTGGTGCTCCTCAGCACGGTGCCGTCGTATCCTTTCAGGTCGGCCTTTTGGAGTGTCACCTGATAGCCGTATTTCACGAACTGCTGCTGAATCCATTGGGCGCACTGCTCGTGGGCTTCGCTGTTCATGGTCCGCGGACCGAAGTCGCACTGTGCCTGACAGAACGCGTAGGCTGTGTCGGCACAGAACTCAATGTTGACCACCGTCTGCTCGCGCTGGCTCTTCTTGGTTGTGCTGCAGGCACAGGTCATCAGCAGTAACAGGGCTATGAGGCTGTATGGTTTTTTATTCATTTTCTTAAATTCGATGTTCCGAAGTTTCGATGTTCCGATGTTTCGATTTCGTTAATCTTCTCTCACTCGTTGTACCTGGCTCATCACGCGCAGGAAGTTGCCGCCCCAAATTTTCTGGATGTCACGCTCCGTATAATGGTTGGCCATCAGTTGACGGGTGAAGTTGATGAGGTCCGACGAACTGGCCAGACCACGAATGCCGCCGTCGCCGTCGAAGTCGGTGCCCAGGCCTACGTGGTCGATGCCCATTACCTTGATGGCGTGTTCCAGATGGCGCAGGGCATCGTCGATAGTCGCCTCGCCGTCCTTTACCAGGAATCCGTTGTAGAGAGTTATCTGCATGACGCCCCCCTTGGCAGCCAGTGCGCGCATCTGTTCATCGGTCAGGTTGCGCGGATGGTCACACAGCGTGCGACAGCTGGAGTGGCTGCACACGATGGGCTGTTCCGACAAGTCCAGAGCGTCATAGAAGCTTTTTTCGGCAGCGTGGCTCATATCTACGATGATGCCCAGTTTGTTCATGTCGCGAACCACTTGTCTGCCGAACGAGCTGAGACCGTTGTGGGTGTTGCAGCCCCGTGCTGAGTCGCAGATGTCGTTGTCGCCGTTGTGACACAGCGTCATATAGACGATGCCGCGCTGGGCAAAGTGCGTCAGGTTCTTCAGCTTGCCGTCCAGGGCCAGTCCGTTCTCAATGCCCAGCATGATGCTTTTGCGGCCTTGGCGCTTGTCGACCATCAGGTCGGCAGGTGTACGGGCTATGCTTAGGTAGTTGCCGTTTTCCTCCACCATTTCCTCTATCTTGTCGAAAATCAGGTCGGCATAAGTTGTGGGACCGTCCACGTCAAACTGCACCTTCGACGAGAATGTCTCGCCCATCTGAGGCTGGGGCAGGTAGGCCACCATGATTGTGGCGTCCTGGTGGCCCTCCGTCATTTTGTGCAGGTCTACCAGTATGCGTTCGTCGCGCTTGCCGAAGTTCACGCCCTGTGAGAAGAACATGGGAGTGTCGCAGTGGGTGTCCAGTGTCAGTATGCGGCGGTGCATGTTGCAGGCTGCTCGGAAGTCGGCAGCCTCCTTGGTGAGCCATCGGAACAGCGGTAGTCCGTCCTTCAGGCACTCCGGATGCCACTGTACGCCCAGAATACTCTTGTATTCGGTGCTTTCTATGGCCTCAATCAGTCCGTCTGACGACTTGGCCGTTATCCGGAATTTCTTTCCCGTGTCGCCCACTACCTGATGGTGGAATGAGTTGACATAAAGCTTCTTTTCCCGGTTGTAGAGTGTGTAGAGTATCGACCCCTCTTCCACGTTCACGCTATGGGTAGGCTCCTGACGCTCAGCATCCTGCGAATGCTTGATAGACGACACGTTGCTGATGTCTTGGCGTACCTTGCCGCCAAGGGCCATAGCCAGTGTCTGAATGCCCCGGCAGATACCCAGCATAGGTATCTGGCGGTTGTAGGCCAGTTGGGTGATGAGCAGTTCGGGCAGGTCGCGCCTGCCGTTGATGGCTTTCAGCCAGGGTTGAGGCTCCTCGCCGGCATACAGCGGGTTGAAGTCGCCGCCGCCGCTCAGCAGCAGTCCGTCAATATGTTCCAGGGTGTTGATGATGCATTCGGTATCCTCCAGTGGAGGTATGATGACGGGTATGCCCCCTGCATTCAATACCGATTCGTAGTACGATTCCGACAACTTGCAACAGTCGCTGTCGTAGTTGCCCGTGATGCCGATGATGGGACGCCGCTGGGCTTCCGGGAATTGGTCGTATGCTGTCGCAAGGTACGACCGCCAGTCGAATTTATTAGTCATAGATTCTTTTAGCGTCTTTCTTATTCGTCAAGGGTAACAGGAATGTCTCGCTTGATGCTCTGCTCCAGCGAGATGAGCGTCTCGGTGGCCACCACGCCCTTGATGTCCTGCAGTTTGCCGTTCAGCAGGTGCATAAGCTGCTCGTTGTCGCGGGCATAAAGCTTCACCAGCATGGTGTAGGGGCCAGTTGTGAAATGGCATTCCACGATTTCCGGAATCAGTCGCAGTTCCTCTACGACATCCTTGTACATGGAGCCTCGCTCCAGTGTGATACCCACGTAGGTGCAGGTGGAATAGCCCAATGACTTGGGGTTCACATCGAATCCGCTGCCCATAATGACGCCGGCTTCTATCAGGTGCTGCACGCGCTGGTGGATGGCAGCACGGCTGACGTTGCATTCTGCCGCCACATCCTTGAACGGGATGCGTGCGTTCTTGGAGAGAATACTGAGTATTTTCTTGTCAAGATTGTCTATCTTATCCATTTGTTTCGGAGTTGAAGTTTACAAATTGTAAGCAAAAGTAGGCATTTTTATTGTAATGGCCAACATTTTGAGTGGAAAAATGATAAAAATGGTGTTTTTTTCTTACTTATAGCTTCCTGATGAGCGTTAATCCGTCTCTTAAGGGCAGTATTACCCGCTCTATGCGAGGGTCGCTTGCCACGTAGTCGTTGAAGGTCTCAATGCCTCGCGTCTGCGGGTCGCGGTCGTAGTTATGGTCTACCACGTGGCCGTCCCACAGCGTGTTGTCGGCAACGATGAACCCGCCCCGTCTGACCAGCCCGATGGCCATCTCGTAGGTCTCGCGATAGGTGCGCTTGTCGCCGTCTATAAAGGCCATGTCGAACACTATGCCCAACCGTGGGGCCTCAGTCACGGCATCGCCGATGATGAATCGCACCCTGTCGGCCCAGGGCGACTGTTCTATCCAGGGCCGCGTGAAATCCTCCTGCTCATCGTTGATTTCAAAAGTATAAACCATGCCGCCGGGTTCCAGCCCCTCAGCCATACACAGTGCCGAATAGCCGCTGAACGTACCCACCTCCAGAATATTCCGTGGACGAATCATAGCGACCAGCATTTTCAGCAGTCGTCCCTGCAAGTGTCCTGATGCCATGCGCCCATGCAGCATGTGGATGTTGGTAGCGCGCCAGAGCCTGTAAAGGTATTCTGGCTCAGCGTCTATATGGGCGGCGATATAGTCTTCAATGTTCAAAGTGCGGCCTCCTGTTCCCTTAGCGCCTCAACAGCCAGACTGTACGAGTTGAGTCCGAATCCGCAGATGACCCCCCGGCAGGCGGCAGAAATCATCGAGTGGTGGCGGAACTCCTCCCTCTGGTGTACGTTGGAGATATGTACCTCTATCACAGGGCATTTCAGCGAGCGGATGCAGTCGTGCAGCGCCACCGACGTGTGGGTGTAGGCACCGGCGTTCAGCACAATGCCGTCATATGTGAAGCCCACCTCCTGCATCTTGTTGATCATCTCTCCTTCCACGTTGCTCTGGAAGTAGTCTATCTCTATGTCGGCATACCGCGCCTGCAATTGTGGCAGGTACTGCTCGAACGACGCTGAACCGTAGATGCCGGGCTCACGTACCCCCAACAGGTTCAGGTTGGGGCCATTCAGAATCAGAATCTTCATCTCTCTCTCTTCTTGATTTTAGTAAGTCTGCCGCGAAGGTACGAAGAAAAAATGGACTGACCAAATAATCAATTCCTTTTTTTTTTGTACTTTTGCAACCGGTTATGAAGGAAACAAAAGACATAGTGCGGGCATACAAGCGTTACCTGAAGTTGCAGCGCGGCTACTCGGCGAACACCCTGGAGGCCTACGAGCGCGACCTCTGGAAGCTGATGGACTATCTGGAGGAAGAAGGCAAGCACCTGCTCGACGTGCAACTGGAGGACTTGCAGCACTTTGCCGCCTCGCTGCACGACTTGGGCATAGGCCCTGCCTCCCAGTGTCGCATTCTGAGTGGTGTACGCTCGTTCTACCGGTTTGCACAGTTAGACGGCTATCTGGCCGACGACCCTTCGGAGCTGCTTGAGTCGCCGGTGCTGGGCGTACATCTGCCCGAGGTGCTGTCGACGGCAGAGGTAGACCAGTTAGAGGCATCGATAGACCTGTCGAAATGGGAGGGCCAGCGCAACCGCGCCATCATAGAGGTACTCTTCTCGTGTGGCCTTCGCGTGTCGGAACTGGTCAACCTGAAGCTGTCAGACCTCTTCCTGCAGGAGCGCTTCATCCGCGTTTTCGGCAAGGGCTCCAAGGAGCGGCTGGTGCCCATTTCGCCCCGTGCCATCAAGGAACTGCAGTATTGGTTTATGGACCGCAACCAGATGAAAATCAAACCCGGCGAAGAAGACTACGTGTTCCTGAATCGTCGTGGGGCCCACCTGACGCGCACCATGATACTTATTATGATTAAGCAGCAGGCTGTGGAGGCAGGCATTCGCAAGACCATTTCGCCACACACCCTGCGCCACTCGTTTGCCACCGCACTCTTGGAAGGCGGTGCCGACCTCCGTGCCATCCAGGCCATGCTGGGACATGAATCTATTGGCACTACGGAAATCTACACACACATTGATATGACCACCCTGCGCCAGCAAATCCTGGAGCACCATCCGCGCAATATGCGCCGCCATCGCCCCATCGGTGAATGGGATGACAACCTTCAGGGAGAAAACGACGGAGAATAGGATTCTAAAGGCCTTTCTGAATGTTTTTTCTTTCTTTTTGCTGATAATTCGGAGGAATGTCGTACCTTTGCACGAAATACGTGATACAAAAGAAGTGTATGGAGAACGACAATAAGTTTGTACGCCAGGTAGCTGAACAGAAGTATGAGTTCGGCTTTACCACGGATATACATACGGAGGTGATAGAGAAGGGACTGAACGAACAGGTGGTCAGGCTGATTTCGGCCAAGAAGGGTGAACCGGCATGGATGCTGGACTTCCGGCTGCGGGCCTTCCGCTATTGGCAAGAACAGAAGGAACCGACGTGGGGCCACGTGCACGTGCCGCCCATCGACTATCAGGCTATCAGCTACTACGCTGACCCCACGGCCGGAAAAACCGGAAAATCTGCAACCATCGACCCAGAACTGGAGAAGACTTTCGACAAGCTGGGCATCCCCCTGGAGGAGCGCCTGGCACTGAGCGGCAATACCGCCGTTGATGCCATCATGGACTCGGTGAGCGTGAAAACCACCTTCCGTGAGAAGCTGCGCGAAAAGGGCGTCATCTTCTGTTCCATCGGCGACGCCATCAAGGAACACCCCGACTTGGTGCGCGAATACTTAGGTTCGGTGGTGCCTTATCGCGACAATTTCTTTGCTGCCCTCAATTCAGCCGTGTTCAGCGACGGTTCCTTCGCCTACATCCCCAAGGGCGTGCGGTGCCCCATGGAACTGAGCAGTTATTTCCGCATCAATGCTCGCAATACGGGACAGTTTGAACGTACACTCATCATTGCCGACGACGATGCCTACGTCAGCTATCTCGAAGGCTGTACGGCCCCCATGCGCGACGAGAACCAGCTGCACGCCGCCATTGTGGAAATCATCGTCAAAGACCGTGCTGAGGTGAAATACTCTACGGTGCAGAACTGGTATCCCGGCGACGAGAACGGCAAGGGCGGAGTGCTGAACCTGGTGACCAAGCGCGGCGACCTGCGCGGTGCCGACTCCAAGCTGTCGTGGACCCAGGTGGAAACGGGCAGCGCCATCACCTGGAAGTATCCGTCGTGTATCCTTCGGGGTGACAATTCTCAGGCAGAATTCTACTCCGTGGCCGTGACCAACAACTATCAGGAGGCCGACACGGGCACGAAGATGATTCA
>AUXO014856748.1_pt1 | contig 14234 bp, 17 predicted proteins | sample 768731 | NCBI WGS metagenome assembly AUXO01 (sample SAMN02715735, study PRJNA202380) | gut metagenome | biome: sheep rumen | host: Ovis aries | place: New Zealand: Palmerston North | reverse complement strand
CAGCTTTGAACTTAAAGAAAAATATGATTTCAAAAAGTTCTTCTCTTCTCTTGGTCTTATTGCTCTTGCAGAAAGTCTTGGCGGAGTTGAAAGTCTCGCATGTCATCCGGCAAGCATGACTCATGCAAGTATTCCTCGTGAAATCCGCGAAAAGGTTGGAATTACAGACGGATTGATTCGTCTCTCTGTTGGAATTGAAAGTGCAGAAGATTTGATTGAAGATTTGAAACAGGCAATTGAAAAGGCAGGTAACTAAAATGAAATATTATAATTCTATGCAGGAGCTTGTAGGAAATACTCCTCTTGTAAAACTTGGAAACGTTGGGATGCCAAAGGGCATTAATCTTTTTGCGAAACTTGAACTGATGAACCCGGCTGGAAGCGTAAAAGACAGAATCGGTCGAGAGATGATTGCTGATGCTGAAGAACGCGGTGTGCTGAAAGAAGACGGAACAATCGTTGAAGGAACAGCGGGCAACACAGGATTAGGAATTGCATTTGCAGCTCTTGAAAAAGGCTACCGTGTAATTTTTGTTGTACCTACAAAATTCAGTCAGGAAAAACAGACACTGATGCGTGCTCTTGGTGCAGAAATTATTAACACTCCGCGCGAAGAAGGAATGCTTGGTGCAGAAAAAAAAGCAGAAGAAATCCGAGCTTCAATTCCAGGTGCAATTTCTCTTGGTCAGTTTAGAAATCCTTCAAATCCACGTGCTCATTATAAAACAACAGGCCCTGAAATTTATGAAGCACTTGAAGGTAAAATCGATTATTTTGTTGCGGGTGCAGGAAGCGGCGGAACTTATGCCGGAATCATGAAATATTTAAAAGAAAAAAATTCTGCAATCCAAGGTGTGCTTGCTGATCCAATCGGTTCAACAATGGGCGGCGGTGAACATGGAGATTACAACATCGAAGGAATCGGAAACGATTTTATTCCTGACACAATGGACATGTCTCTTGTTGATAAAGTTATTAAAATCAATGATGACGATGCTTTCGGTGGTGCACGAGAACTTGCAAAACGTGAAGGAATTTTTGCAGGAAGCTCAAGCGGCGGTGCATTCTCTGCAGCAAAAAAACTTGCTCAGGAAATTGGTTCTGTAAAAGACGGAAAAGAAATCAACATCGTTGTTGTATTCCCTGACCGTGGCGACAGATATTTTTCAAAAGGCCTGTACGAATAAAGTCTGTTTGAAAAATTTGATTTGATATATACATTTTAAAAATTGCCTACTAAAATTATAGGTGCAAAAAAAATTAAGCGAGGTATTTTATGAGCGACATTAAACAGAGTTCTTTGGAGTTGATTGGAAAAACTCCGCTTTTACAGTTGAACGGATATGCAAAAAAATCTGGAATTAAAAATGCAACAATTCTTGCAAAGCTTGAATATTTGAATCCGGCAGGAAGCGTAAAGGATCGTGTTGCACTTGCAATGATTGAAGACGCTGAAAAGAAAAAGATTTTAAAGCCTGGTGCAACAATCATCGAGCCGACATCTGGAAACACAGGAATCGGACTTGCTGCTGTTGCTGCTGCAAAAGGTTACCACGCAATTCTTACTTTGCCGGACACAATGAGCGTTGAACGCCGTAATCTTCTTAAAGCATACGGAGCAGAAATTGTTCTTACAGAAGGCGCAAAAGGAATGAAGGGAGCAATCGCAAAAGCAGAAGAACTCCAAAAATCAATTCCAGGTTCATTAATTGCAGGTCAGTTTATCAATCCAGCAAATCCTGCTATCCACAAAAAAACAACAGGTCCTGAAATCTGGGAACAGACAGATGGCAAGGTTGATTTCTTTGTAGCAGGAGTTGGAACAGGCGGAACAATTACTGGTGTCGGCGAATTTCTGAAAGAAAAAAATCCGGATGTAAAAATTATTGCAGTTGAACCTGCTTCAAGTCCTGTACTTTCTAAAGGAGAAGCTGGTCCTCACAAAATTCAGGGAATCGGTGCGGGATTTGTACCAGATGTTTTAAACACAAAAATTTATGATGAAGTTCTTGCAATTGAAAATGAAGATGCTTTTGAAGAAGGTCGTGCATTTGCAAGAAGCGAAGGAGTGCTTGTTGGAATCTCAAGCGGTGCCGCACTTAAAGCAGCAAAAATTATTGCAGAACGTCCTGAAAACAAAGGCAAGACAATTGTAGTTCTTCTCCCGGATTCAGGTGACCGCTATCTTTCTACACCACTCTTCAGCGATGACTAGTAATTAGAAATCAATTCCCATCAGAAGACAAGACCGAAAAAAGGCTTTCAGTTTTACTGAGAGCCTTTTTTTATTCTGCTCAACACGACTAAAAGCCAATTTAAAATTTATAGCTACTATCAAAAAAAACTATAACTTTTCATAAAAAAGTTGTATTGGAATAAACTCTGAGAATTTTATATAACCTAGTTATTCAGTGGGTTGAACATTGCGAAAAACGCAACATAACTTGCCCGCTGAAAAAAAATTATTAAGTGGCAGAAATGTATTTTATTCAGGAGTAAATACATCGATTCTGCTTTGGAGGTTATATGAAAAAGGTAATTACTAAAGTGTTGGGTCTGTCATTGATTCTTGCAGCCGGACTTTTCGCTTCTTGTTCTAAGAAAGGATCAGCATTGCGCATTGGTGTTTGTGCAGGTCCATATGGTGACATGGTTATTGATGCCATTCAGCCTGAACTTGAAAAGAAAGGTTATAAAGTTAAGATCATTGAGTTTTCTGATTACGTTCAGCCAAACAATGCTCTTGCAGAAAAAGAAATCGATGTAAATGTTTTCCAGCATTCAACATATCTTAAAAAGTTTTCTGCAGATCATGGACTTAAGCTTTCATACCTGACAGAAATTCCAACTGCAGCAATGGGTATCTTCTCTGAAAAATACAAGACAATTGCTGACTTACCAGCTGGAAGTGTTATTGCTATTCCAAATGATGATACAAATCTTAGCCGTGCTTTACGTGTTCTTGCACAGACTGGAGCAATCGAACTTGATCCAAATATTGATGCAAGTAAAGCAGGTGTAAAAGATATCGCTGTAAATCCAAAGAAGTTTACTTTCAAAGAAGTAAATGCTGAAATCCTTCCAAACGTTCTGGATAGTGTTGGAGCAGCAATCATCAACGGAAACTACGCAATGAGTGCAGGTTTGAAATTGAGCGATGCAGTTTACAATGAACAGCTTCAATCTGGTTACTTCAACGTAATCGCAGTTCGTACAGAAGATGTTGATAAAGATTTTTCTAAAGAGATTACACAGATTGTTCACTCTGACAGCTTTAGAAAAGTTATCGAAGATCCAAAAGGTCAGTACGTTGCATTTGGTCGCCCTGTAGACTATTTGAAATAAGGTTCTTAAGTTTCTGGCCGGTGGATCTGATTAAGTTCAACTGCCGGCCAATTTTTTTTACAGAAAGTTTATAAGGAGTACACAGATGATTGAATTTAAAAATTTAAGTGTAAGTTTTAAAGATGGTAAAAATTCTGTTCACGCGGTAAAGAACGTATCTTTTACAATCAACGAAAAAGATATTTTTGGAATTGCCGGCGGAAGTGGAGCAGGAAAAAGTACCCTTCTTAGAACTATCAATCAGCTTCAAAAAATTACAGACGGAAATGTTATCGTAAACGGTAAAGAAGTTAAAAATCTTAAGCACAAGGAACTTCATGATTTACGCCGTAACATCGGAATGATTTTCCAGCATTTTAATCTTGCGGAAAACAAAACAGTTTATGAAAACATTGCATTCTCTCTTGAAGATGCAGGCTGGAAGAAAAATGAAATTGAAAAGCGTGTTGATGAACTTCTTGATTTCGTAAAAATTTCAGACAAGAAAAATGTTTATCCTTCAACACTTTCAGGCGGACAGAAACAGCGTGTTGCAATTGCACGAGCTCTTGCAAACAACACAAAGATTCTTTTGTGTGATGAGCCGACAAGTGCCCTCGATGCAGAAACAACAAATTCTGTTTTAAAACTTTTGCGCGAAGTAAATGAAAAACTTGGAGTTACAATCGTGATTATTACTCACGAGCTTGATGTAATCAAATCAATCTGTAACCGCGTTGCTGTTATGAGAAACGGTGAAGTTGTTGAGCTTGGAGATGTTTACGAAGTTTTCACAAATCCGCAGCATGAGTTTACAAAAGAACTTTTGTCTCATGGACAGAATTTCAAATTGCCTGAAGAAGTTGTTGAAAACATTAAAGGCGACATTTACAAACTTATTTACAAAGGTGACGGAGCAACTGAAAGCATTTTGTCTGAAGTTACAGAATCAAACAAAGTTCATTTCAATATCCTTCATGGAAAAATTGAATACATCAGTTCAAAGCCGCTTGGAATTCTTTTTGTTAATTTTTCAGGCGAAGATGCAGCCGTTAAGAAAGTAATTTCAGAAATTGAAAAACGCATTTTCCGTCTTGAAAAATATGTTCATTAATTTCTGATTTTTGGAGGACTTATGTTAGCAAATATTTTGAAAATTAAAAATGATATTCTTACATCACTTGAAGAAACTTTTTACATGGTAGCAGTTTCAGTTGTGATTGGAATTGTTGTTGGAACAGTAATCGGCCTGATTCTTTATACAACAAGAAATCCACTTTTTATCCGCAACAAAATTGTAAACAGATTTGTAAGTGTGATTATTAACATCATTCAGTCAGTTCCATTTTTGATTCTGATGGTTTTACTTTTACCTCTTTCAAAAATAATTGTCGGAACTAAAATCGGATCTGATGCAGTTCTTGTTCCGCTCAGTCTTGCAGCAATCTGTTTCTTTGCACGACTTTCTGAAGCAAGTTTTTCTGATATTCCAAAAGGAGTTATTGAAGCATTCATTTCAACAGGAGCAAGCAAAATCAAAGTTATCTTTAAAATTTTGATTCCGGAAGCACTTCCTTCAATCGTAAGAAACATCACCGTAACAACAGTTACAATTCTTGGATTTTCAGCAATGGCAGGAATTGTCGGTGGAGGTGGACTTGGAGATCTTGCATACCGCTACGGTTACCAGCGCTATCAGAGTGAAATCATGATTGTCTGTGTTTTAATTCTGATTGTCCTTGTTCAGGTAATTCAGCTTCTTGGTGAATGGGGCGTAAAAAAAGTAACTAAAAAATAAGGAACAAAGCATGACAGAAATTCTTTGGCATGGACGCGGTGGACAAGGAGCATTTACGGCAGCTAAACTTCTGGGAGCAGCATATTCACTTTCAGAAGGTCAGTCTGCCCTATCGTTCCCTTCTTTTGGTCCTGAAAGACGCGGTGCACCAATTCTTGCGTTTACAAAATTAGATTCAAAACAAATCGGCGACAGAAGTCAGATTAAAAAAGCAGACTACGTTATTTTTCTTGATGACACACTCTTTTCATCTTCTGCATTTAACGAAATCAAAGAAGACGGAAAGATTTTAATCAACACAAAAAAAACAGCAGGTGAACTTGGAGATACTTCTAAAATCATCGCATTCGACGCAGATTCAATCGCTCTTGAAATTTTAAAAATGCCTGTAACAAATACAGTCATGCTTGCCCTTCTTGCAAGTTTTAGCAAAATCATTTCAAAAGAGCAGCTTACAAAAGCAGTTGAAGAATATATGCCGGGAAAGATTGCTGCAAAAAATGTTGTGCTTGTTGATGAAGTTTTTAAAAGAACCGGAGGTGCAGCATGAAGTCTTATTTAAGAAATGAAAATCCTGTTGACTTTGAAGCTGTACCGGAAGCAACAGTTTACGAAGCAGGATTTCTTGTTACAAAAAATTCAGGCTGGAGAAACATACGACCTGTAATCAACACAGAAAAATGTAAAGGATGTCTTCAGTGTTATCTGTATTGTCCTGATGGTGTCATTTCAAAAGATGCATCTAACGGCAAAGTAAAAATTGATTATGATTTTTGTAAGGGCTGTGGAATCTGCGCAAAAATCTGCAAAGCCCAGGCAATTACAATCGAAGCAGAAAAATAAGAGGTTAAAAAAAATGGCACAAAAATTTCTTTCTGGTGATGAAGCCTTTGCATACGGAATTCGACTTGCACGTCCAGCTGTAATTTCTGCTTATCCAATTACACCGCAGACTGTAGTTGTTGAAAAGCTTTCAGAGTTTGTAGAAGACGGCTCTTTAAAAAGTGATTTTATACATGTTGAATCTGAACACTCCGCTCTTTCTTGCGCAATGGGCGTTAGTGCTGCAGGAAGCCGTGCATTTACTGCAACAAGTTCTCAGGGACTTTTGTACATGGCAGAATGTCTTGTGTATGCAAGCGGCGGCCGTTTTCCAATCGTGATGATGAATGCAAACAGATCAACTGCATTGCCATGGAATATTTACGGAGACCAGCGTGATTCACTTGCACTTTTAGACAGCGGCTGGATTCAATCATATGCCAAAGATGCACAGGAAGCTCTGGATTTTGCACTTCTCTCTTATTACATCGCAGAACACAAAAAAGTTCAGACACCGTTCATGGTAAATCTTGACGGCTTTGCTTTAACTCACACCTTTGAAAGTGTTGATGTTCCGTCGCAGGAGAAAGCAGATGAATTTCTTCCACCATTTGAAACTGAAAATAAATTTGATTTTGAAAAATCTGTAAACGTTGCATTTTCCGCAGGTCCTGATACAAATACTTATTTTAAATATAAAGAACACCGAGCAATGCTGAATGTTGCAGAAGTTGTAGCAGAAGCAGAAGATCAATTTGAAAAAATTTTCGGACGTCACTACACAGGACTCACAGAAAATTACAAAACAGAAGATGCAGATTTTGTAATCATAACTCTTGGAACTATAAGCGGCCTTGTTCAGCAGGTTGTAGATAAACTTCGTGACAACGGAATTAAAGCAGGACTTTTAAGAATCCGTTACATGCGGCCTTTCCCAGAAAAAGAAATTGCTCAGTCTCTGAAAAATGTAAAAGCGGCCGCAGTTCTTGAAAAAGATATTTCCTTTGGTGCAGAAGGAACAGTTTATACAAATGTAAATTCTGCACTTAAAAAAGCTGAACTTAAAATTCCAACCGTAAATTACATCGGAGGTCTTGGTGGCAAAGATATCAGCTTTAATGAAATTGAAAAAATCTTTGATGATTTAAAAAATAACCACATTGAAAAATCTGTAAACTTTCTTGGCATTCCACAGGAACAGCTTAACGGAGGTACAAAATGATTACTGCAAAAACTTTAAACGAAGAAGAATTTTTTTACGGACATAAAGCATGTGCAGGCTGCGGTGGAAGTCTTGCAGTAAGAATTGCACTCAAAGTACTTGGTGAAAAAGCTGTTGCCGTTTTACCTGCGGGTTGTATGAGTGCAGTCGGCTTCAATTATCCTCAGCTTTGTTTTTCTAACAATGCAATTATTTCAACCTTCGCGGGAACTGCCAGTATGATGACAGGAATTCTTGCAGGACTTAAAGCTCGCGGAATTAACGATGCACAAGTTGTTGGATTTGCAGGCGACGGTGGAACTGCAGATATCGGACTTCAAGCTTTAAGTGGCGCAATTGACCGCAATGATGACGTGCTCTACATCTGTTACGACAATGAAGCATACATGAACACAGGGATTCAAAAAAGTTCTTTAACTCCATTTGGTGCACGAACTACAACAACTCCAGCGGGTCATAATGTTCGCGAAAACCTCAGGCAGAAAAAAAATCTTTTTGAAATAATTGCAGCACATGACATTCCGTATGCAGCCACAGCAAGTGTCGGTTACATTCAGGATTTTATTAATAAAGTTGAAAAAGCTTCAAAAATCCGCGGAACAAAATTTATCCATGTGATTGCTCCGTGTCCAACAGGCTGGGGTGTAAAAACAGATGAAACCATTGATGTTGCAAAAGAAATTGTAGACACAGGACTTCTTTATCTTGCTGAATATGAAAACGGAAAATTTCATATCACACACAAGCCGAAAGAATTCTCAGATGTTTCTGCATACATAAAGCGTCAGGCCCGATTCCGTCATCTCACTGATGAAGACATTGCATTGATTGTTGAAGGGCGTGATGCTAAATGGAAAAAAATTCAGGAAGAGTGGAATTAACCTACAACATTCTGCACCCCGTTGACCTGTAAGATTATAAATGTTAGTTTGTGTGACAGACAAGTCAACGGAATAAAAAGGAATATAAATGATTCGAATATCTACACGCGGTCAATACGCTCTTCTGATTATGACTGAACTTGCAGAACAGCCTGAAGACAAATTTATTTCTCTCAAACTTTTATCTCACCGTCATAATATTTCCGTAAAATATCTGGAACAGATTTTAATTCAGCTCAGCAAATCCGGACTTGTAATGGGAGTTCGCGGAAACAACGGCGGCTACAAACTTATAAAACCAATTGAAGAATATACAGCAGGAGAAATCCTTCGTGCACTTGAAGGAGAAATTTCTTTAGCATCATACCAGGACAATAACGTTGTAAAAAACATCGGTGTAACAGAATTCTGGAAAGATTTTGAAAAAGTTATAAACGACTATGTAGATTCCGTAACACTCAAACAGCTTGTAGAAAAAAACAAAGAAAGCAACAGCTGGATGTATTATATATAGAAAGAACTTCCCTGCTTTTTCATGATTTAAGAATTTATATTGATTTGGAAATTTTTGAAAAATAAACGAAGATTATTCTTTTGAAATTCTTTTCTTCAATAAATCAATCATGCTCGTTATTATGGACAATTCATCTTTGTCCAAGCCGTTCATTTTTTGAGCAATCCTGAAAACTTCTATTGAAAACGGACTTTTCTGCTGAATTGAAGATTCCGACTTTGAATCAAAACCATTTACAAGAAAATCTACGCTTACATCCAATGCCTTTGCAAGTTTCAAAGCCTTATCTACAGGCGGCATGGAACCTTTTGTCTTGAGGTAATTGCTGATTGTTCCTGAATTAATGTCTGATAAGGCTGCCAGTTGAACTGTGGTCAGATTCTTGCAATACATTGCTTCTTTAAGATTTTCATTGAAACTCATTTTCAATTCTATGATAGTAAATTTTTACTATCCATAGGTTTATATTAGACAAATATACCTAATAGTTATATACTTAGTATTATATACTAGATAACTTATTGAAAGGCATTTGTTACTAGTATGAAAAAAAATATTGGAGTACGTATATGAGTTTCAAGCAGGGAAAAAGAAGCGGAGGATTTTGGAATGACATCATTTATATTGATAGTCTCCTTAAGAAGGGAGATGGCGGCAATATAATGAACATCAATGGCGATGATGAAAAAGCATTTGAAAACCGGTTGTCTTCTATTTTAGACGGCAAGCATACTTTATTCAGCGACACGATTATTACTCAGCAGAAAAAAGACACAACCGTTCAATCTGTTTTTTGTTTCGGAAAAAAGCACAGGCCTGACATGTCTATCGGTGAAGATGGAATTGCGATTGAAGTCAAATACATAAACGGGACAAATGGTTTGAACGGAATAAAGATGGCACTTGGTCAAAGCCTCATGTATCGCCTGCGCTATCGTTTCGTAATAAATTTAATTGTTGTTTCTGAAGAATATCGGGAAGTATATGAAAAGCTCATAAATCAGGAGGAAAAAGATTTTGAAGATATCCTCCGTTATCTTGCAGATGAAATGAACATTTTTACTTATATCGTTCCCAGTTTCTCTTTGAGAAAAGGACAGAAACTTTCATTCGAAGCTAATGGCATACAGTAAATTTTAATTAGCAAAACTGATAAACAAATTTACTCTGGAGGAATTGATTATGAAAAAGATTATTAATGTTTTTGGTTTGATTTTTGTTGGTTTCATGTTTATGGCTTGTCAGAACCCAAACATGAATAACGGTAGCGATGATTATATCCCTATCAATGACACACAGAACACAAACGAAAGTGGTGAAAATGTAAACGGAAATGGCGGAAATACGAATCCATCCGTAAATCCGAACAATGGTGACAACAACGGAAGCAATTCTGTTTCTGTTATGAAGTTTTGGAAAGAAGGTGGTGATAATATAAGATGTAATTTCACTGTAAAATACGATGGAATTACATTCAGTTATAGCAACTTTTCTTATTATGGACTGAATGAGCCTCCTTTTATGTCAATTGCTCTTAATTATGAAGGAGTAAACGATGGAATAATTTATATCAACGTTTACAACAAATTGAACAATGAAGAATTGGCAAAAACATTCATGTTATGTTACACTAAGAACGGAACAAAAATGAGTCTTTTGGTTGAAGGAAATTACGAAGGTTCAACTTATGTAATTAACAAATTGACACATTATTATAAAATCAATAGTATTGATTGGGAAAGTGAGGAAGTAACTAATTTTACTTCTAACTTCAGCAATGGTGTTCTTACAATATCAGCCAACTAAAAAAAATCAGACAGAAACTCTCTCTGAAAAAAAACGGAGAGAGTTTTATTTTTTATCCCCACCCTTAATCTTATCTCCTCATTCTGCTATAATCCATTCTCATGACACCGATTGAAAAATACTACAACAAGCACAAAGAAGATCACAGACTTACTACCCGCCACGGAATGGTTGAATATCTTGTCTCAATGAAATACATTCACGATTATCTACCTTCCAAAAATAAATCTTCTTTTAAAATTGCGGATATCGGTGCAGGTACGGGCCGATACAGTGTTGCTCTTGCAAATGAAGGCTATGATGTTACTGCAGTTGAACTTGTAAAACATAATCTTGAAATTCTTGAAAGCAAACATGCAAAAGTAAAATGCTGGCCGGGAGATGCACGCAATCTTTCTTTTCTGCCTGATGAAACTTTTGACCTTACGATTTTTTTCGGACCTCTTTATCACTTACATTCTGACAAAGACAGACTTCAGGCATACAACGAAGTAAAACGAATCACAAAGAAAGACGGAATCATTCTTACTGCATACGTTCTCAATGACTACAGTGTAATCACATACTGTTTCCACGAAGAAAGAATCAATTCAATTTTTGAAACAGGGCACATCGATGATACATTTCATGTGCGGCCATCAGAAGAAGAACTTTACGAATATGTCCGTCTTGAAGACATTGACCGCTTAAACAAAATGGCTGGCGTTGAAAGAATAAAAATTTTTTCACCGGACGGTCCTGCAGATTACATGAGGCGCGAACTCAACGCAATGAGTCAGGAAACCTTCGACCGCTTTGTGCAATACCAGATGTGCAACGCAGAACGACCAGAACTCTTGGGTGCGGGAAGTCATCTTGTAGACATTGTAAAGAAACGCTAATTCAATTTTAAAATTCTCTGATTACGGCTTCCACGGAATTTCAGCGAAACATCTTTTAACTCCTGAATGAACGGACCGTCAACAAGAACGTTTATATTGTCCAGCATTTCCTGAGTATATTCAGTATGCTTTCTGCCGTCTTCAGGAAGAATGTCTTTATCGTAAACATATCCCGTGTAACACCAGATTGTTTTATCCGGCAATTCTTTTTTTACGCGTGAAAGAAATTTTGAAAGCACAGCCTGATTTTCCGGTTCAAAAGGTTCACCGCCAAGAACAGTCAGGCCGCTTATAAAATCAAGAGAAAGAGCCGCAATCAATTCGTCTTCTGTTTCTTTTGTAAATTCTTTTCCGTAGCAAAAGTCCCAGGTTACTTTGTTAAAACATCCTGGACAATTTACTCTGCAGCCGGAAACAAAGAGACTTACTCGAACTCCTTCTCCGTTAGCAATGTCGATTTTTTTGATTTCGCCGTAATGCATTATTTAAATTTTTGTTCCGATGAACTGTCCGACTTTTACCCTGTACTCTTCACCTGCAGAAGTCGCAGATAAAATTTCAGGCAAAAGCTGAATCTTCCCTTTTTCAAAAAGACAAACGATAGTTGAACCGTGAAGATCAAAATATCCTTTTTCTTCGCCTTTCTTAAATGATGCATTTGTATGATGATTTACAATTCCGCCTACACTAAAAGCGCCGACTTCAATCTGAGCAACGTCTCCAAAATTTTCAGTCTTCAAAATTGCCCACGATCTTCTGTTCTTTGTAAACACTTTGTATTTTTCCAGAGCAACCGGCTGAACACTGTAAAGCTTTCCTTCGATGTAATGATTTTCTCCAACCGTGCCGTTATCAATATAATTGTAGCGATGATAATCTGTTGCACAAAGACGGAACACAAGGCAATCTCCGCCAACAAATTTTTTTGCAACTTCCACATCCTGAAAAAAATCTTCAAGAGTATAATCAGCACCCTTAATATGGAAAGAAGAATTTTCTTCTATTTTATACACGCTCAAAAGACTGTCGCTTGGACTGATTAAGTGAGAAGGTTCTGCATCAAAAGTAATTTCCTTACTGCGTGTAAAAAAATCATTGAACGATTTAAACTTCTGCCCCTGCCATGGAGTCATATCGATGCCATTCAATCTGATAAATTTTTTAATATAGAATTTTGAAAAATCAGATCTAAGAAAACAACCAAGGAGAGCCGGAACTTTTATTGCAAGAATAAACGACAAAAGTCCGCGCCCGAATTTTGATCCGTATAAAAATTTTACTGAAGAATCAATTGCCATAAATCAACACATTAACATTTTGCTGCAAAATAGAACAAAACGATTTCTACGATTCCAAGAATTACCATAAAAATCTTTCCGCCCCAGCCCGGCTTACAGAGTTTTACAGGTGTAATAAAAAGCATTCCCACAACACAAAGCATTATCGAACCGATAACTGCAGAAAGTTCAACCTTAAGAAATTTGCATACAATATAAACTGCAGGATAAATAAGGGCGATCATTGTAACAGGCATTCCAAGATACTGATGTCTTTCTTCTGTTGTCTGACCCTGACGTTCCATTTCATCACAGTTAAAAAATGAAAGGCGGATTACTGCACACAAAAGATAAAGTCCGCAGACACAAACAGCCCATGGATATTTGCAGCTTGTATGATAAACCATCATTGCCGGGAAAAGTCCGTAACAGATAAGATCGCACATTGAATCAATCTGAATTCCAAAGTTCTTTTCAAACTCTGTTCTGTTCTTTTTTGTTGATGCAACTTTACCGTCAAACATATCCATCACTCCGGAAATCATAAGACAGATAAGTGCATAAACCGGATGCCCTGTAAAACAGAAATGAATTCCTGCAAAAGAAATTAAAAGAGCAGCGTATGTTAAAACAACAGTATAATTATAAATTCCAAGCATAATCCCTCTTATAGTTTTTAAACTATATTCAACCCCTCTGACTATTCTATAATATTTTAAGGTTTTTTTTTATAAAACACAATGGTACAACTGATTTTTGTATACCCTTAGACTTTGTACAAAACTTACAACGTAATAATTTCTATGTCATCCCAAGCGCTGTCGAGGAATCTATTAAAATAGATCTCTCGACTTTACACACATTTATTGAATAACGTAGTACTTAGCACCATTCAGACAAGTTATAGTAAATCTCCAATCCTCAATAGAGAACCTAAAATCAGGTTTTCCATCCGTATCAATATCCAATTCACCTAAGTCACAGTTTTGATAAGCAGCATTTGAATCTACCTGATATTGTTTTGAAGCAACAACACCTGAATTATTATTAGTACAGCTTTTCCAGCTTAAATGGTAGACACAGTCGTTTCCTGGCGTTCCATCATGTGTTAATTTTAATACTCCAAATCCTAATGAAGCAAAATTTATCCCTGAACCTGCTCCTTTACTTGTTCTTATTAAAAAATCATTTTCATCCGTTTTTATAGTAGCTGTCTCCCATGTACAACCCGGATAGTTCCGAATGTCGCTCAAACTAATCGACGTACTTAAAGTAAGATTACCCCAGTTTCTATTTTCGTATAATGTAAAATATTTATAAGGCGATTCTGTTGCAGTTACCTTAAATTTTAGAACCTCATTCTTAAAATCATCATATGAAAAATTAGGGCTGTCATATTTCAACACTTCTCTTTTATATGAATAATCATAAGGTGTAACATAAATTCTATTATTATTATTTATAATCCATTCTGAACTGTTATAATTTGACAGTTCAGAAGTTATTTTTATATATGTTGAATCTGCTAAATAAATATCATTACTTTTTTCAGCTCCACCATATGGAATGGTTATTGCTCCTCCAAACTTAAATGTTTTTGCTGCATAAATGGCACCGCCTTTGTTGTCTGCTATGTTGTTAGAAATTATACCGCCGGAAATAGAAAGCTCGCTCGATTCGCCACCATTATAAATACCAGCCCCCTGTTT
>AUXO013343199.1_pt1 | contig 14234 bp, 8 predicted proteins | sample 768731 | NCBI WGS metagenome assembly AUXO01 (sample SAMN02715735, study PRJNA202380) | gut metagenome | biome: sheep rumen | host: Ovis aries | place: New Zealand: Palmerston North | reverse complement strand
GTTCAAATGTATATTTTGCTTTTCTTCCCATAATAAAACCCCCTAAAAGCAGGGCAATACATATTGTGTATTTGTACTGTCTACCTTTAGGGGATCATATCAAAAACCAGGTTTTTTTGTGGCTAAAAGTGTTCTTTCGAGCTAATTTATAATTCTTTGTCGAATAGTAGTTTAAAATGTTTTGCTTTTTTTGAATATAATCCCTAATACGGGATTATATCAAGCGTTATATAAACATGTGTTAGACAGTATTGCTATAATATAAACAGAAGTTATTATTGCCGTAAGGGTAAGTTTTAGTGACAGAATGTAAAAAAAATCGAAAAAATATAAAGAGATATATTTGTGGCAAAGGGATTCCCGATTCCGATTTGGGATGGTGGTAACTTACGAATTATGGTATGATAATGTGTGCTAAATAGCACTTTGAGCTTTATTTTGTTACAGGAAATAGAGACATATTTTAAAAAAGTAAGGGTGAAATTATGTGGTGCAGAAATTGTAACATGACAACAACTAAAAAAATATGTCCAGTATGTGGAAACGAAACTGAGGAAGATAGACCTATAGAAATCTATTGGTGTGATGAATGTAAAACGCCAGTTATTAAAGAAATAAAAGACAGTAGTAAAGCTAAATGTAATCTATGTGGTAACACTATGAAATACATGGCAACTGATATGAGGCCAGTTTTCCCAGAAGAAATACTATTGCTTGAATTACTATTAGAAAAGAAACCTGGTAGCTTACAAAAGTCATCAATTTGGGCAAGTAATCATAGATATTTTATTGATGGTAAAGTCACAGCACTCCATATGGCGGACTATTATGACATGGATGTCAATGAAATTGTTGAGGGATTAAAAAAATATAAAGATACAATAACATATAATTACTTCAATAATCATATGGAGAATTTTATTAATGCTAACAAAGATAGATTAAACTATATCATAGATGAAGCTTCAGAATTTATTAGATCTACAAGTGCTAAATATGATAGGGAATCTATTGTTATTTCTTTCTCTGGTGGTAAGGATTCAACGGTTACTGCAGATCTCGTTACAAAAGCGTTGAGCGATCCAAGTTTAGTTCATATATTTGGTAACACAACATTGGAATTTCCTTCAACTATAGAGTATGCAAATAGATTTAGAAAGAATCATCCATATGCTATTTTTCAAATTGCTGAGAATAAAGAACAGAATTTTAATGAAGTCTGCAAAGAGATAGGTCCACCAGCTCGTATGATGAGATGGTGCTGTAGCATGTTTAAAACTGGACCTATTACTCGTGTTCTTAATAGCATGTATGGCGATGAGCAGGTTCTTACTTTTTATGGCATTAGAAAGTCTGAATCTGTTAGTCGAAGCAAATATAATCGCATTGAGAAGAATACAGGATCAGTAAAAATTCAAAAACAGACTGTTGCTTCTCCAATATTTTTCTGGAGGGATATTGATATTTGGCTATATATGTTAGCTGAGGAAGTCGATTTTAATGACGCTTATAGATATGGTTATGACAGAGTAGGGTGTTGGATGTGTCCTAACAACAATAAGAGAGCCATGTTTTTATCTAAAATATATATGCCTGAAAGGTCTGAAGCTTGGCGAGATTATTTGATTGATTTTGCTAAATCAATAGGTAAACCTGATCCAGAAAAATATGTCGATGAAGGTAGCTGGAAAGCACGCCAAGGTGGAAATGGGTTGGCAGCTGCGGATGATGTAAAAATTAGATTTACTAATTGTACGACAGAAGATAATGCAAAGATCTATAAACTTGTGAGACCGTTTGATGATGAATTAGTTGGTATGTTTGTGCCTTTTGGACGACTTGCACCAGAACTAGGTAGAAAATTATTAAATGAAACGATAGTTCTTGATGTAAGGACAAATGTTCCTATTCTTTCTATACAACCGTTTTCACAAGATGGTTATGAATATGCTGTAAAAGTGAGAACGATGAATGTTGAAAATCATGAAGATTTACAACGAAAAGTAGCCTACCAAATAAGAAAGTTCAACGCTTGTAAAAAGTGCTTAAAATGTGAGTCTGTGTGTCGACATGGCGCAATTCATGTAACAGCAGATGGTTATTATATAGATGCAAGTAAATGTGTACATTGCAAAATGTGTGTAAATCAAAAGTATCTAAGAGGCGGATGCATGATGGATAAATACTTGCGTACAAAAGACTAGTGGAGGATAAGGAAATGCAGTTCCGTAGACATGATACTTTCTATATTAGAAAAGGATGGATAAATAAAGGAATAAAGAATTTAAAAAAACATGATGATTTATTCTCCAATAAGGAACTATATCCTACTGATTTATTAGGGATTGGAGCGAACATGGTTAAAGCGTTGCGTTACTGGTTACAGGCAATAGATTTAACTGAAGAGACGTCTATAAAGGGAAAAAGACATCAAGTATTAACTGATTTTGGAAAACTTGTTTATCAACATGATCCATACACTGAAGAATTAGGTACTCTATATCTGCTACATTACAAGCTTGCCTCAAACAAGGAGAAAGCAACCTCATGGTATTATTTCTTCAACGAATTCAATATGTCTTCTGGGTTTACTAGAGGTGATTTTGTAAATGATATTGATAATAGTTTGAATATTGAAGGTGTTAGTGTGGCAAAACGATCATTAGAGGACGATTTTAATTGCATTATTAATACTTATATAAAGCATGATAGAACAACAAAAAAGAAAGATTCACCAGAAAACATCAACGATTGTCCACTAAGTGAATTAGGCTTGATTGATATCGTAAGTAATGGTAAAGAAAGAGTCTTTAAAAAGTCATCCCCTGCAATAGAAACAATTAACCCTTGGATAGCCTTAGCGGTGTTAATGGATCAGATAGAAGAGAGTACGCAAGAAATAAGCTTTACTGACTTATTAAATAATGAAAATAGTATTGGCCATATCTTTAATCTAACAAACATTAATCTTATTGACTTACTTCATAAGATGGAAAAAACAAATGCAGTGAAGATTATACGTACTGCTGGTCTCGATGTGGTACATATTAATAAGTATTATCTATTTATAGAATGTGTTGAAAATTATTATAAAGAACTTGAAAGGAATGAATTAGGTGTTTAAAGATGAGTGAGATGATTTCCGTTGCTTCAGGATTTCAATATTCAGTAAATATTGGATATGACCTGAACAACAATGATAAGCTAGAAAACTTTATACCAACACGCTCAGCTATTGAATTACTGAAAGATATTCTTTTAAGTACAAATACGAATTCAGCTGATAGAGCAAGAATATTAATTGGTGCATATGGAAAAGGGAAATCCCATATTGTTCTTGTTATATTATCGTTACTTATGGGTAAAAACCCAGAAGTCTTGAAAAAGCTCTTACCAAAGATACAAGAGGATGAGGTACTTCATCAAATAGTTAAGAATTACTACGATAGTAAACAAAAGATATTACCTGTTATTATATCAGGTAGTAATACGAGTTTAACTCAAGCGTTTATTTTGGCTTTACAAAGAACGCTTGAAGAAAATAATCTTTCAGATATAATGCCTGAAACGAATTACCAAGCTGCAATTAATGTTCTTAATAGATGGGAAAATAATTACAATGAAGTATATAAAACTTTTGAAAATCAGATAGGAATACCAATTTCAACATTTAGAGAGAAGCTAGAGAATTATGATATTGAAGCATATAAGAAATTTGAAGACATCTATCCAAAATTAACAGCTGGGAGTGTATTTAATCCATTCTCAGGCTTTGATGTTGTCGAATTATATGAAAGTGTTGTAAAAGAAATAAAAGCTAGGGGCTATTCGGGTATATATCTTGTCTATGATGAGTTTTCAAAATACTTAGAAGCCAATATAAAAGAAGCTTCAGTTTCCGATACAAAAATGCTTCAAGATTTTGCAGAAAAGTGTTGTCGAAGTGGCAAAGATCAAATGCATATCATGTTGATATCACATAAAGAAATTTCTAATTATATTGACATTTTACCGAAGTCTAAAGTCGATGGATGGAGAGGAATTTCTGAACGTTTTAAACATGTCCATTTAACAAATAATTTCAATCAAGTCTATGATATTATTTCAACTGTTATTCAAAAAGATACGAATATTTGGTCAACATACAAAAAGAATTATGCGTATAGATTTGATAATGTAATTAAGAATTACAAAACGCATCCAATATTCTCGGAGTTGTATGACGGCGGTGTAAGAAATATTGTAGAAAGTTGTTTCCCACTTCATCCTGTTTCAACATATATTCTACCAAGATTGTCAGAACGTGTAGCGCAGAATGAAAGAACGCTATTTACGTTTTTATCTGCAGACGGACAAGCAACTTTATCATCATATTTAAGAGGTTTTAATGATCAGAACTTCGAGCTTCTTACTCCTGATTTAATGTATGATTACTTCGAAGATTTATTTAAGCGTGATATTTATTCAACTGAACAGCACCAGCTATATCTACTCTCTGCAAGAATTCTAAGTAAATTACATAATAATCAGCTTGCATCAAAACTTATTAAAACACTAACGTTAATCTATATACTGGGTGAATTAGATAAATTGAGACCTACTGATGATGAACTTATTAAAATCTATGCTGATGACTATGGTGCTGAAGCTGTTGAAAATACGTTAAAAGATCTTATTAGTAATGAATACGTAATCTATTTACAAAGATCGAATGGCTATCTTAAACTTAAGGAAAGTTCGGGTGTAAATATTGCTGAAGAAATCAATAAAGTTGTTGAAAAGAATATTCGTCGTATAACGGTTAAAGATTCTTTGAATAGATTAAATAATGAAAATACTATTTATCCATATCGATATAATGATGCAAAAGAGATGACGCGATTCTTTGATTTTCGATTTATTGAATCTACAGAGATAACAGAACAAGTAGATTGGAATATAAAGGCAGAAAAAGAACTGGGAGATGGAATGGTTTATGCAGTTCTTCCCTTAGAAAACGATAACGATCTTGAAAATCGTATCCTTGAAACAAGCAAAGGTTATAATCGTTTTGTCTTTGTTTTACCAAAAAAGTATACAAATATTGAAAGTACAGTTCGTGAATTAGATGCAGCTAAAATTCTACGTGAAAGTGCGTCCGGGGATGAAGTGTTGTTTAATGAATATGATGCTGTTTGTGAAGATTTACAATTAGTGACTAATAGTTTTATTGCGCAATACACGCATCCTGAAAACTATGATGCTATTTATATTCATAATGGTGAAATCATTAATATTCATCGTAAAGCAGAATTGACATCGTTATTATCTAACATTTGTGATGAAGAGTATTATCGTACACCAGTTATTATAAATGAGGCACTTAATAAAAATGAAATAACTTCGGTTGCAGATAAGAGTCGTAGAAAAATTCTTTCAGCTTTACTACAGTCGAATTTAGATAATAATCTAGGGTTCTCTGGTAATGCTCAGGAAGTTACTATAATGCGGAGTATTTTATTAAATACAGGATTGTTAGTAAATGATGAAAATGGGCCATATGCACACATTAATCTGAATGTTCAAGATGAATGTATCAAATATGTCTCTTATACAATAACAAACTTCTTAAATGAATCAATTAATGTAGAATTATCTTTTAAAACTTTGTATGATAGACTTATGTTACCGGAATATAACATTGGTTTGAGAAAAGGATTAATACCAATTTTCATAGCTGTAGTTATACATGATATAAAGAATGAAATTATTATTTCTGATGGTAATGAACAAATACCGTTGAGCACTGATTTATTACTTCAGATTAATGCGGCACCTGAAGACTATACAGTCACACGCTTCTTATGGGATGCAGAAAAAGAAGACTATATAAAAAGACTCACTCAAATATTTGGAGACTATACATTAGAATCTATTAATAATTCTGATAGCTATGAGTATCTTGCAAATTCAATGAGAAAGTGGTACTTAGCATTACCTAAATACACAAAAGAAGTCAAGAAGTTATATAATGGTGATAAGATTGATAGGCGTTATTTAGCTTTTATTAAATTATTAAAAGGACATATTGGTAATCAAAAACTTATATTTGAGCATATCCCAATGTTATTTGATAATGAACCTCGATATAATGTTGAAATTACTAATAGTGTTAAAGAAATCAAAGATTTTTATGATGGATTATTAAATAACTTGAAGAAATACTTAGCTGATCAAGTTAAACATATGTTTATTCTAAATAAAAATGCTGAATTAATAAATGATATGAGCTTGTCCTCAGTAATAAAAGATTGGTGTGATAACTTAAATCAAAGTGTTTTCAATCAACTATTCACTGATGGAACAGATAAGTGCTTAAAGCTTTTTAAGAATATTACTAATGATGAAGATTTGTTTATTGATGAACTAGCTAGATTGGCAACTGGTCTTCGTATTGAGGATTGGAATGAAGCATATATTGCAAAATTCAGCAATAACTTAGCATCATACAAGAAAACAGCTGAGATCTTTGATAATCATAGTCAAGAGACGAAGAATAATGTAGATATTGAAGGTAATGGGAATTACCAGCTTACTTATATTGATGAGAATAATAACCCTATTACAAAGAGCTTCGAGAAGGTTGAAACTTCTCGAAGAGCTAAGATTTTAATGAATCAAGTACAATCGGATCTTGAGGCTATGGGACAAGCTATTAATGATCAAGAAAAACGACAAGTACTCATGGAAATATTGATGAAATTATGTTAGTGAGGGAATTGGGAAATGGCTTATTTTGATAATGCAGCAACAACATATCCAAAACCAGAAGTGGTTTATGAATCGATGGACAAGTTTTATAGATTAAATGGAGCTAATGCCGGTCGTGGTTCCTATCAGCAATCTATGAGCGCGAGTAGTCTTATAAAACATTTAAGAGAATCAGTCAAATCCCTCTTTCACTGCCCTAATAAAGAAGTCATTTTTACTCCAACAGATACACTAGCCCTGAATATGATTATTCAGGGTATGGTGGTTGCTGGAGTTTTTTCCGTTTACATTAGTCCTTTTGAACATAATGCAGTGACACGCACTCTGCATCATTTTGAGAAGGACGGACGTATTAAAATAACACAATTAGCTGTTACGAAAGATATGAATTATGACTTTGAAAGAATTCAATATCAGTTCGATTCAGTAAAACCTGACATAGTTATTATAAGCCATGCAAGTAATGCATTTGGATTAGTGGCACCCATTGAAGAGATTTTTACTCTTGCGAAGAAATATAATGCTTTCACTGTTGCTGATATGGCGCAAACAGCAGGTCTTATTGATACGAATGTGGGATTAGAATGCTTTGATTTTGCGGTATTTGCTGGCCATAAAACTATGTATGGACCAACAGGAATATCAGGGTTTGTTATGAAACCTGAAATAAAACTACCCCCAATATTATTTGGTGGGACAGGCTATGATTCAGCAAACCAGGATATGCCTGATAGTTTGCCAGAGAAGTATGAAATGGGAACTCTAAATATTTCAGGAATGGCGGGGTTGGATGCTGCTATAAGTTGGCTTAATGAACAAACGCTCAATAATTTGTGGAAAGTTGAGCAAGATCATAGAAGACAATTAATTGATATTTTATCGGAGTATTCATTTATAAAAATAGTTGGTAATTATCCGGATAATAAGTATGTTGGAATTGTTTCAATACTAATTGATGGAATAACGAGTGATAGTGCAGGACCTTTATTCGATAAACTAGGCATAGCTGTTAGAACAGGACTACACTGTGCACCTTTAGCACATCAATTCATGGGAACTTATCCAACAGGGACAATTCGATTTAGTGTTAATTACTTTACATCTACAGAGGATTTTGAAGCATTAAAAGATGCATTAGATTATATCGAGGATAATATATGAGGATTCTATAGAGGTTAATATGGGACTGAAAGATATTAAAAATATAAAAATTGAATATACAACTAATTATGACAATGTAGTTACTTCATTTTATATACCTTGTTTGAAGGAAGCCGTAGAGTATAAAAGAGCGGTAGGTTACTTTTCATCAACTATTCTTCTTCAAATCAGTCAAGGTTTAGGTGCTCTTGCAACTAAAGGTGGAAAAGTAAAGCTACTTGTATCGCCTAGACTTACAGAAGATGATTATTTAGCAATTGAAAAAGGTTATAAAATAAAGGATTACGTTACTAAAAAATTAGTAGATGAATATGACGAAAACATTGAATTTGAGCAAAAAGAAGATCGTTTTGCTCTTCTTTCCTATTTAATTGCTAATAATATTCTTGATATAAAAATTGTGGTATTAGAGAAAGATTCTGATTTAAGTATATATCACGAAAAATTAGGAATAATGAGAGATGATGAAGATAATATAATAAGCTTTTCAGGTTCAGGAAATGAAACATATAATGCTTTTAATGGGAATTATGAAGCTTTTGATGTGTTTTGCTCATGGAAATCTGAAGATAGTTTTGAAAGATGTATGACGAAGGACTGTCGATTTGATAGATTATGGGAAAACTCCGAAAAAGGTACCATCACAATTCCTTTTCCAGATGTTATAAAGAATAAAATACTAAAGCATAATCCAAAGGGAATTAATTTTCTTAAGCTTGATGAAGACTTAGTGAAAATATATCAAAAGAAAATTGTAAATGAACCTTATCCAAAAGTTGAAATGTTGAATAAGTTACGAGACTATCAGCTTGAAGCAATAACTAATTGGAAAAAGAATAATTACCATGGTATTTTTGATATGGCTACTGGTACAGGGAAGACTTTTACTGCATGCGGAGCAATTACAAAATTATTTGATGAGACCAATCGATTATTTGTTGTTATATGTTGTCCTTATATTCACTTAGTTGATCAATGGTATGACGAGGTAGAACAATTTAATATAAAACCAATACGATGTTATAGTGGGGTGGGAAATGATAAAGAAATCAAGAGATTAGTTCGAGACTTTAAACAAAAGCGGACAGACTTTGCATGTATGATTACAACAAATAGAACTTTCCAATTAAAATTGCAAGACTATATACAAGAAAACATTAACGATACCTTGCTTGTTGTAGATGAGGCGCATAATTTTGGATCTAGTAATTTAAGAAAATGTATGGAAATAAATTATCCGTATAGGTTGGCTTTATCAGCTACAATAGATCGTTATGGAGATGAAATTGGTACAAAGCGTTTATATGATTTTTTTGGAAAGAAAGTTTTCACGTATTCACTTGAAAAAGCTATTAGAGATGGAATGCTTACACCTTATAAATATTATCCGATAGTTGTAAATTTGACAGAAGAAGAGAGAAATGAATACTACGAGTTAACTGAAAAAATAAAGAAATTTCACTTTACTGGAGATGATGAAATACCTAGTGGTTTACAGATGCTATTAATTAAAAGAGCACGTATTATTGCTTCTGCATCTAATAAAATAAGTAGATTAAAAGAACTATTGGTTTCGTATAAAGATGCTAATAATTTGTTAGTATATTGTGGAGCTGTAAAGTATGGAGAATATGATTACGAAAAAGCATCGGAAGAGAAGAAGCAAATAGATGTTGTTTTAGAAATCATGAATAAAGATTTAGGCATACGTACAAGTCGGTTTACCTCTGAGGAAAAACCAAAAGAAAGAAGTAAAATAATTGATGCGTATAAAAACAATCTTATTCAAGCGTTAGTTGCTATTAAATGCCTAGATGAAGGTGTTAATATTCCAGCAATAAAAACTGCTTTTATTTTAGCAAGTAGTACAAATCCAAAAGAATATATTCAAAGAAGGGGGCGTGTTTTGCGAAAATTTCCAGGGAAAATATATGCTGAAATATATGATTTTATAACTATACCAAGAAGTATTGATGAGACAAATTTAGAATTGACAGGCCATTCACAAGTCGATAGAAACTTAGTTGAAAGAGAGTTATCAAGAGTAGAAGATTTTGCTTCATTATCAATTAATCCAAGTGATAGCTATAGAACAATTAATGAAATAAGAGATAAGTATGAAATTGATATTATAAGAGATGAGGATATATGGTCTTATGAGTGAAAATAGAGTAGATGAAAGTAAAATTGATGAAGAAAAGGTAAAGAAAATTATAGAGTTCGCATATCACCAGATAAAACTAAGAGGGAATCAAACTAAAGGTATGATTAATTCTAAGATTGTTGAGGAAATGAAGGAGGAGTTAAAATGAAAATTAAAAGCATTAAAATTATTAACTTCAGACAATATAGAAATGTTTCTTTAGAATTCCCAACATCAGACAATAGTGTGACAGTAATATTAGGAAACAATGGTTTCGGTAAAACGACGTTTGTAAGATCATTTATTTGGTGTTTATATGGAAAATCAGATCTTTTTAAAAATAATATAATGTTGAATAAAGAAATTGCTGAAGAAATGGAATTAAACGAATGTAAGGAAGTTAAGGTTGAATTAAAAATCAACCATAAAGAATATGATTATGTAATAATGACAAAGCAAAAATATAAAAAAATAGAGGATGGAAATGTCATACAAGAAAGCAAACCAGTAACAACAATTTTTAAAGCAGGAAATTTTAATGGCAAATTTAATACAATAATCATTAAGGACTCTTTAGAAGTAAAGAGTGAGATTGACTCTATTCTTTCTGAAGATTTAAAAGATTATTTCTTCTATGATGGTGAGAATAATAAAATAGATGATGTGAGTAATCATAAAAATTTGAAAAATGCAATTTCTAAAATTACAGGTCTTGATATTCTTGAAGAAATGAGAATTTGTTTTGATAAATCAAGAAAGAGAAGTGTTTATACAATATTAAATTCTCAGCTTAAGAGTGATGATGATATCGGATTAATTAATGAAGTGGCGAATTTGGACAAAGTAAAGGAAGATAAAGAAGCTAAAACAATTAATATTGATGAAACTGAAAACGAAATAGAGAAGTTAGAACAGTTAGTTAGTGAAAAGAAAAGTCAAATAGCCGCAAATAAAGAAACTTTAGATAAGCAAAAGGAAATGAATGAATTAGAAGATGAAATAAAAGACGAAACTAATAAAGCAAGTAATCTTTTCCAACAATTACATGATTCATTTACAGGAAGAACAAAGAGGGGAAAATCAACTGAAAATTTTTTGAGATTACTATTTGCTAAATGCTATTCAGATAACAATTTATTTGAAATTGAAGAACAAAGTAGTTTTAAATCAGAAAATTCACTTTCTAATATTAGTGAAGAGGCTATTGACCAGTTAATAGAACGTGGTTTTTGCTTGTGCAATTTAAATCTAAAAGAGAGAAAAGATATTGTTGATAAACTGATAGAAGCAAAGCAACATATGGAACCTCACGATTATGGTAAATATTTATCTGACTTTATAAATGTTGAAGAAAGCAATGAAAATGATGCTCAGTATTTTGAAAGAAATTTGAATGAAGAAATTAATGATTATTTAGATTTATTAAAATCGATCGATACAAAGAGAAACAGAATTAACACTATAAAAAAAGAGATTATCGGTTTACCAAATGTTGGAAATATTCAACGTGAATTGGATACTTATACTATGCAGCTAAATAATAACAAAGGGAGATTAGAAGCTTATAAAGATGATGTAACGAATTTTAATGATAAGATCAATAAATTACAAAATAAAATTATCCAATTACAAAATAAAAAGGGTGCAAATGATTTAATAAATAGATGTTTAGTATACTCTGATTATATTTATCAAAAGTTGGATGATAAAATATCTGAGAAAGAAGCAAAAATAAGAGAGCTTTTACAAGAAGAAGTAAATACGCTTTTTGGGCAAATGTATCATGGGAATAGAGATATATCAATAGATAGTAATTTCAAAGTTTCTACTCGTGTTAACGAAGATGAAACTGTCGATGCTTCAACAGGAATTGAAACAGTTAAAAATTTTGCCTTCGTATGTGGACTATTAAAACTAATAAAAAGTAATGTACTAAATAATGAATTTGATGATGAAACATCAGATGAAACATATCCATTAGTAATGGATGCGCCATTTTCAAATACAGATGAAGAGCACATTAAAGGTATAGCAAGAGTATTACCTGAAAACTGTAATCAAATAATAATAGTTATCATGGAAAAAGATTACGAATATGCGAAAGAAGTGTTATCTGATAAAGTTGGTGGAATGTATAAAATAGTAAAACACACAGAAACTTACGATACTATTGAGGAGATAGACTATGTTTAAATCACAATTAATTATATATGGAAAACATGCAGAGATTTTAAAAAAATATTCACCTGATAAACAAGCAGAAGAGCAATTTCCATTTTACGTTGAGGACATAGACAATAAACAGCAAAATTTAAAAATCGATATATTTGAAACAATGCTTCAGACATTTATGGTGGCTGGAATGATAGGAATTATTGATAAAAAAACCAGTGAAGAAGACACAAGTAGTAATGTTAAAGCAACAATTTTTGCTGAAGCACTGAACAACAATATGCTTCAATTAAAAAGAATTATTCGTTTTATGATCTTAACTACGGAAGATTTAGATATTGATGCTCGTATTAAAAAAGCATTTACTGTAAATGAAAACCAAGATGATGAAAAGAAACTTCTTGGTTATGTACGATACGGACTAGAAAAATTAGATACTTACTTTAATAAATGTAATACTGTTGAAGATGTTGCAAGGGCATGGTTATCATTATTAATTGAGTATGGAGTAAATAAAAAATAGACTATTAGCCTTTTGGTAAGCAAGTAATCAGTCAAAGGTATTCAGTTAATCTAATTGAGTGATTATTAGCTAGTTTGTTTATAAGGACACAGTCTGACTAGTGTCTAGATTGGTGTCTTTTTTATTGTAAAATGCTCGATTTACAGTATGTATTGTCTGATTCTTGGTAAAAATATTCTTATGATCATTATAATAATATAATATTTTATCCTAGGATAGCATAGATAGTGCGAACATTTTTTGTCCCAGATCTAGACCTACCTGTACTAAACTGTCTAGCAATATTCTATGCTTTGTATATTTGATAAAATGATATTTACTACACGCTACAAACGTTTAAATTGTTACTCCTGTAGAATTTTGACATAAAACAGCTCACCCTTCATGTATAGAACGATTTGAAAAACATTCACCCCATTAATCCATCAATGCTATCGAAAATGACAGACCCATTCACTAGACTATGGGTCTGTCATTTTCTTTTAGCTAGGAATTATAATCAAAATGTACGTTATTACCAAAACTCCATTATTACTGTACGTAACTTGTTGTTTGTTGAACAATATTTCAGTTGATCACGTTCTTTATAGCTTTACTTAATTCTTCTTAATAGGAACTGTATGTATTGATTTTTTCATTTTTATTGCCTCATGTTTATAAGTTATTGTTGGGACTTGTGCTTATGCTAGTAACTGCTCTTAGATATCATAAGTTGTGCAAGAACCAGTTTACAGTGTATATTTCAGGCCTAAGAATTCATTTGAGTCTATAACCTAAACTCCTGGTTAATATAATAATACAAACTATAGTTTATATAAAAACACAAATTATAGTTTGTATTGGAATGCGCTTAATGGGTTTTATAAAGATAACTGTCATCAGAATAAATACTATAGTTTATATAAAAATACAAACTATAGTATTTATCGGGATGCATTTGATGAATTGATTATGCCAGATGACATAGAAATACACACTATAGTATGCATAAATATACAAACTATAGTATGTATTTGCGCATACTTGACGGGTTTGTTAAGCTGACCGTCATCAGAATACATACTATAGTATATATAAACAATAGTATATATCGGCCGTGTTTGATGGATTTGTTAAGCTAGTTGCCATCAGATTACATACTATAGTTTATATAAAAACATAAACTATAGTATGTATCGGCACGTGTTTGATGAATTGATTATGCCAGTTGCCATAGAAATACATACTATAGTATGTAATAAAATAACAACTATAGTATGTATCAGATGTGCTTGATGGATTGATTATGCTAGTTGATATAGAAATACATGCTAAAGTATGTTTAAAAATATAAACTATAGTATGCATCGGCATGTGTTTGAGAGGGTGATTAAGCCAGTTATTATAAAAAATAAACTATAGTTCATATTAGAATACCAACTAAAGTATGTACTAGTGTTAATGGGTTGAAAAAGAGGGCACAAATATTTATGCCCTTAGTCTGTT
>AUXO010325677.1_pt1 | contig 14239 bp, 15 predicted proteins | sample 768731 | NCBI WGS metagenome assembly AUXO01 (sample SAMN02715735, study PRJNA202380) | gut metagenome | biome: sheep rumen | host: Ovis aries | place: New Zealand: Palmerston North | reverse complement strand
AAATTGTGTATTGTTTTATTTGACGTATAATAAAAATATAATTAATATTATACGAGGCAAAAATGGCGGATAAAATTATAATCTTCTCAGGTAAACAATATTCAGGAAAAGATACTTTAGCAAAAATTTTACTGGAACACATGCCCGAATACAGAAGATGTGCGATGGGTGATATTATAAAACTTGAATACGGAAGAATGCATAATCTTTCTTATGATGAAATTGAAAATAATAAACACTTATACAGACAAGGACTAATCAATTTAGGTAACTGGGGACGAAGTAAAAGTGATGATTTCTGGATAAAAAAAATAATATCTGAACAAGGTAATATTATGGTAACAGATGTTAGAGTTCCGTTTGAATACAACACATTCAAAAATGCAGGTGCTATTGCAATTAGAGTTGAATGTCCAAGAGAAATAAGAGCTCAAAGAGGAACTTTAATCGGTGAAGATGATATTACAGAAACAGGCTTAGATAATATTACAGACTGGAACTATATAATTCATAATGATTCTGATTATGATACATTAAAACAAAAAGCTTTAGATTTAGTTGAGGAGTTAAAATAAGATGAAACATTTTACAGGTTCTATCATCATAACAATATTGGGTATAATTGCTGCATACTTATGGGGAGAACACGTTCATCAGGGAACAGGCTTTTTATGTGTTTTTATTGCATTCATTTTAGGAATATTAGAAGTAAGCTTGTCTTTTGATAATGCTGTTGTAAACGCAATGAAATTAGAAAAAATGGAAAAAATTTGGCAGCACAGATTTTTAACTTGGGGTATTGCAATTGCAGTTTTCGGTATGAGATTTTTATTTCCGCTTTTGGTTGTAGCTATTTTTGCTAAACTAAGCGTCTTTAAAGTTTTAAATATAGCATTGAACGATTCAAATCAATATGCACACTATTTACATTTAACCCATGCTCCTATTGTAGCTTTTGGAGGAGCTTTCTTATTAATGTTATTTTTATCATATTTTTTCAATTGCGAAAAAGATACCCATTGGATTTGCGGAGTTGAACACTGCTGTTCAAAATTGGGAAATATAAAAGGCTTTGAAACGATTATAACTGCAATTGCAATTTTAATCACTCAACATTATGTTTCTAGTGAATATAAATTATCTGTTTTAACTTCAGGTTTAATAGGTATAGTTATTTATCTTACAATAGACGGAATTACACACTGGCTTGAAAAACATGAAGAAGAACGAGCTAAAGCATTATCAGCAACAGTTAAAGGCGGTGGTTTAATTGCATTTTTATATTTAGAATTAATTGATGCTTCTTTTTCGCTAGATGGTGTTTTAGGAGCATTTGCATTAAGTCAGGATATTGTTATTATTACAATTGGTCTTTCAATTGGCGCAATGTTTGTACGTTCATTAACACTTCTTTTAGTTGAACAAAAGACTCTTGCAAAGTATGTATATTTAGAACACGGTGCACATTGGGCAATCGGTGCATTGGCATTAATTATGTTTATGTCAACAACTGTTGAAGTACCTGAAGTTGTCACAGGTTTAATAGGTTTGGCATTCATTGTTGCGGCATTAATTTCTTCAATTATTGAAAATAAAAAAGCTAACGGTGAAAATTAATGACGATTAGCTTTATTGTAACGTCTTATAACTACGAAAAATATATTGAACAAACAATTAAAAGTATTCAAAATCAAACATATTCAGATATTGAAATTATTGTTGTTGATGATGCATCAACAGATAATTCAATTAATATTTTGGAAAAATTTGACGGAATTAAACTAATAAAACACTCTCAAAACAAAGGTCAACTTGCCGCAATAATAACCGGCTTAAAAGAATCACACGGTGATTTTGTCAGTATAATTGATTCAGACGATACTATTCAGCCTTATTATGCTGAAAAAATGGTTTCTAAACTTATTACAAATGATATTGCTTTTGTAAATTGTAATAACAATGAAGTAAAAATTTTAACCCCCAAAAACGCGCCTTTTGGGGGTTGGTGGTGGTCACCGATGAGCTGTTCAATGTTTAAAAAAGAATTTTTGACTTGCATATTTGAATATATGGATATAAATTTATGGAGAATTTGTCCGGACAAATTTTTATTTAACTTGGCACATTTGCAGGGTAATTCAATGATAATCGAAGAAAAACTTGTAAATAAACGAGAACACGAAAATAATGCTGGAAAAATTAAAAACCGTTTTTGGTTAAATGTAAAAAATAATTTTATAATAAGACATGAAGCCCTAAAAATTATTAAAGACAACTCTGAAAGAAAAATTATTTTTAACTCTTATATATATTTATTTATTCAAATTATAGAAAAACTTTTAAAACATTAAAACATCTGTCTTGATTGATTATTTATTGAACAAAGGTTCTAAAATTTTACTTAAATTATCTGTTAATTCTATGTAATTTTTTGATACAGGAGTCGGTTTTGAGCTTTCAATTACATCAAGAAAAATTTTTGAAGACTCTGGTTTACCGCTAAGAAAAACTCTTGAGTTCGCAACATCAATTCTGGCAGGTGTAATCAAACCGCTTGTAGCCATTTTTGCAATATTATCTTTATTAGATAAATATTTAATAAACTTTATTGCATTTTCTTTATTTTTAGAAGACTTACTAACAGCCCACCCTGAAGCATCCATAGACACAATACTGCCATTTTTACCATTTGGAAAATTGATTATATCCCAATCAAAATCGGCAGCTTCTCTATATTTTGGAACAAGCCATCTGCCTGAAAGATGCATTGCAAGCTTTTTTTGCAAAAACATTTGAGCCATTGTTAAACTTGCACTTTGCGATTTTTTTGGTGCTACATTATATTTATTTCTCAAATCAGCGTAAAAATTAAGCGCCTCTTGCGAATTTTTTGAATTTATAATAACAGTTTTTAAATCATCAGACAATATTCCACCACCATTGCTCATTAGATAGGGCAAATAATACAATGATGTTTCATCAAAACTTATACCAAATACTCCATGTTTTTTAAATTCCATACAGATTTTTAAAAAATCGTTTATTGTCCAATCTTGCTTTGGATAAGAAATGCCATATTTATCAAATAAATCTTTGTTATAATATATTACCAAATTCGAAGCATCACGAGGAATTGCAAGTATTTTACCATCAAAACTTAATGCGTCTGTTGTTTTTTTATAAAATAATTCTTTATCAGTATATTTAGTTAAGTCTTCAAGAAAATCTGCATACACAGGAAGATATAAATTATTGATAAATACAACATCAGGAGCAAGATTTGAAGCAAAAAGCAAATGTACTTTTTGAAAATAATTTTGCGGTATATGTATAAATTTAACTTTTAAATTGGGATTTTCTTTTTCAAATTCCTTTATAATAGGTTTTAAAATTTCAATTTCTGATTTAGAACCCCAACTTGCATATTTTATTACATTATTATCACTTGTTTTGGAACATGCAGAACAAAAAAGTATTAATAAAACCAAGCATATTATCAAACGTTTCATTTACTATAAATCCAATAATTGTCTTATACTGTCAGGTTTTACTTCTACAAGAGTTTTATAACTTCCGATTTTTACAATATATATCATTGTATCAGGATTTGGTTGTTCATTCATACGAACTTGCATTGTACCTTTTATTTCTTCTTTAAATTTTCTCAAAACTGTTATTTTTGAACCAACGTAACCGATTAAAGCATTAATACCGTCAACACTTACTTGTGCAAAACCTCTGTTTGAATCAATTACAAATTTTGATTGAACACTCAAATGTTCAAAAGGATTAATCTCTTGTTCAGCCCCTGTTTTTTCTGTTAAATTTTCGTTTTGTTCCTCTATATCATCAGAATATTCAACTTCAGATTCATATTCATCATCGTCATCTTCTTCGTAATCTTCGTCTTCGTCAACATATTCATATTCATCTGCATCATCATCTTCATATATTTCGGAATTTTCTTGAGTATAGTCTTGAGTATCATCTTCATCTTCAAATATAAAGAAATTTTCATCATTTTCCGCATTATTCACATAATTGAAAAATTCTTCATCTTCAACATTTGAATTATCACTTGAAAACGGAGTATTTTCTTCTGAAGGCTCAACTTCATCAAACAATGTTTCTTCATCTTGTTTGCTTATTTGAGTTAATGGATTTTTAAAAATTGTTTTTTCTATATCATTTGAATTTTCATCAAAAATAGACATTTTCTCTTCCTCCGAAATTTCATTCAAAGGTTTGTAAAAATCACTTTGAACAGAATATGGTTTTGGTTGACGATAATTACCTAAGCTGTTTGAAAAAATATTACCCTTTTGAGTTTTTTGTTTGAGAAAACTTTCCGGAGCTGAAAGAGGTGCTATATTAAAACCTTCTTTGCCATCTTCCTCAAACGTATCTCTATTTGCATTATATACATCCATGTTAGAATATGACGGATAAGCCTGCTCAAAAGTTTCGTTATTATCGTGAATTAGTCGTCTTGTAAGAGTTTTAGGCTGTTCTTCCTGATTTTGAAGTTTTTTTACCAAATCTCCTATTATTTTTACCAATACAACTAACAATATTAATTGTAATACAGTCATGAAAGAAGATAAAGAAATTCTTATTGATAATATTTTTTTAATTTTTCGCACTACTTTTTGCTTAAACTTTATAATCTTTTTGAAAAATGCCAATTCATCTTCATTAATATCATCTTCAACTTGACCTGTTTGCGCATCATCAACGGCTTGATTATTTTTATCGGCAGCACTCGAGGATTCATTTGATTTGTCTTGATTTAAGTTTCCATCGGCAGAATTTTGTTCTGAAGCTTGCGGCTGTGATACTGCTATATTATTGTTTATCGGAGCAGTTTGTTGTAAAGCTGCTTGCTGAGGTTGAGGTTGAACATATCTGCGCTCAGAAACTTCTGATTGAATGTTAGAATTTGTATATGATTGTACAATATTACTGTTTTGTAATTGATTTGCCTGTCTTTGTCGTTCATAGGACGGAACAAAATCACTATTTGTTACAGGTCTTTGTTGATTTAAAACTCTTTGAGGAACTGCCATTTGAACCTGTTGAGCAGAAACATAAGGTTTATTATTTGTTTTCTTTTGAGAGGTTGCTTTTTTTGTAACAAAAGCCTGAGGAACAACATCAATAGGTGTTTTGCTATCTATTGTAATTTTTGTATAACCCTTACCCGGCAAGGAAGAATATTGTTGAGTTTTTACTTCAACATCTTTTAAAGAAGATATCCCTGAAATATCCGGTTTTATAGTTGTTGAATTTGTTGTTTCCGGAAGCAATATAACATACTTATTATCCGGTTTTTTATTGACAATAATTTGCTCTTTATAAGGTTTGTCAGTATAAAGATTAACCTTAACCGAACCTTCTGAAGTTTGGTCTATATCAACTTTTATAAGTTCATTATTAGAATCACCTGCACAATATGCTTGAGAGGCAAATAACATAGCAAAAACTATTAAACTGTATCTTAAAACGTGTTTTAACACGAACTATCTCCTGATTTTAATATTAACATTATTATTATAAAAAATATATGATTTTTTATAAAAATACTGTCTTTAGAGTATCTTTATGATATTCTGAAATTATGAAAAGCGGATTTGTAACAATAATAGGACGTCCTAATGTAGGTAAATCAACATTATTAAATCAAATATTGGGACAAAAGATAGTAATAGCAACGGATAAAGCACAAACAACACGAAAAAGAATTAAAGGTATTTTGACAAATGAAAAAGGTCAAATTGTGTTTGTTGATACTCCGGGAGTACATAAACCATTAAATAAATTAGGTGAATTTTTGCTTGATGAAGCAAAAATAGCAGTGCCTGACAGTGATGTTATTTTGTTCTTAACAGATGGTTCTGAGCCTGCGGGCAAAGGTGACAAATGGATTGCCGAAAACATCATTAAAAAAGCACAGCAACCCGTTATAATTGTTATGAATAAACTTGATAAAATAAAAAAACAAGAAAAAGTTGAGCAAAATTTATTAAGCTATAAAACTCTTTTTGATAAGAATTTTCCTGTCGTAAAAATTTCCGCAAAAACAGGTCGAAATATGGATACACTTCTTGATAATATATATAAAAAACTTCCTAATGGTGATTTACTATATCCTGAAGATATTCTTACAGAAGAAACAATGCGCGATGTGGCATCTGAAATTATAAGAGAAAAAATTCTATTAAATACTCAAGATGAAATACCGCATTCCATAGCTGTAACTATTGACACATATAAAGAAGAAGAAAATATTGATAAAATTTATGCAACAATTTTCTGCGAACATAAAAGTCAAAAAGGAATTTTAATAGGCAAAAACGGCTCTTTATTAAAAACAGTAGGAACACAAGCAAGACTTGAACTGGAAGACATTGTTGAAAAAAAAGTTTATTTGGAATTAAACGTAAAAGTCGAAAAAGATTGGCGTAAAAAAGATAAAGCACTTAATAATTTTGGATACAAAACAATTAAAGAATAACTTATCTTTAAAATTCAATAATTTCCGGAATACTCTTTAACTCATAAAACATTTTTGCAGCATTTTTAAATTCAGCAGCATTAGCACTTACAAAAAATTTTTCGCTACCGCCATTTTCATTTATCAAATCTAAGTTTTGTAAATTTGTTTTTATATATTCTGCAAAATATATTGAAGGATCAATAAAAATTTCCCTAGGTGCAAATTTTGACAATATTTCCAATAAAAAAGGATAATGTGTGCAGCCTAATATTATTTTATCAGGAGAAAATTTTAGCATTTTATCTAAGTTTGATTTTACTAAGTTTATATTTTTTTCATCGAATTGTTTACTTTCTTCAACAATTTGAACCCACCCAGGACAAGACATTTCAAAAACTTCAACGTCTTTATTGTACTTATTAATTTCTCTTTTATAAGCTCCCGAGGCTATTGTAGCAGATGTAGCAAAAACGCCGATTTTTTTTACCGATAACGAGGAAATTACTTTGGCACAAGTTTGTATTATCGGATAAATTATGTAATCATAAGAATTTTTATATTCATCATAAACATTTGCAGAAGTTGTATTACACGCCATTACAACAGCTTTAACATCTTTAGATTTAAAATAATTAAAAATATATGATGTAATTTCGATAAGCTGCTCTTTTGATTTTTGCCCATACGGTGAATTTTTCAAATCTCCAAAGTAAATATAATCCTCGTTTGGAAGAATTGATTTTAATTTTTCATAGACGGTCAAACCGCCTACACCGGAATCAAAAACCGCTATTGGTTTATTTTTGTTCTTTTTGCTGCTGTTTATAATAATTTTTTATCCCTTCTACAATTGCTTTTGCTGTCGCTTGCTTTCTTTTTTCTGAAATTAAATCTTCACGTTCTTCTTCATTTGATATAAATCCTATTTCTACAAGAATTGCAGGCATTGTTGTATGATTTATAACATAAAATTTTGATTTAAACAAACCTCTGTCTTTTGATTTAATGTGTTTTGTCATTGCAGTATGAACTACTTTTGCAAGACCAATACTATAATCATGGTAATAATGAGTTTCAATACCTGTTGCAGTTGTACCTTCGCTTGAATTAACATGAATACTTACAAATATATCAGGATTGTTCTCTTGTGCAAAAGAAACTCTATCTTGTAAAGATACTGTTTTATCTTCATCTCTTGTCATATAAACTTTATAACCATCAGAGCGAAGCATTTTTGCAACTCTTGCAGATACATCCGTTGTTATATCTTTTTCATTGATGCCTGAACGTATTGCACCATAATCTATACCACCATGTCCAGGGTCAATAACCACAACTTTTTCTCCCGATTTTCTTGGTTTTACTATTTGTTCAGGATTTTTTGTTGGTAATTGTGTTATCACTTCAGGTATGCGTTGAGTCAATGATTCTTTTTTTGCCGTTGTTTTTATTGCCAATTTTATTGTTCTTGAATCTGCACCTGAATATACTTTTATCAAATCATTTTTTTCTATTGGAATAGAATATCTTAACCCTATTCTTGGCATTAAACTAATTTTTGAAGAAGATAATTCAGTACCGCTTACCGTTGATTTAAAGCTTTCATCGTTATATTGAACCGCGTTAAAAAAATATATTGTTAAATTATTTTCTTCTCGCTTTATAGCATATATGACAGGTTTATTAAAGTAAAAATTTAAACCATAATTGTTATCATCAATTTTTGTTGTCTTGGTTGAAGTTAAATTTGTTTTAATATTAGTTAAACTATCGTGACTTAAAGTTTCTTTGTTCGCTATCAGAACTGACTGATTATCAGGAGAATATATAGGTATAAATCTTTCGTGATTTTCCGTTGTTATAACTACTCTTGCTTTATTTGCTTCAAATTGACCTATTTTTACTGTATCTGAACCGTATTGAAAACTTTTTGAACGAATTTTGGTATCCGTTAATGTATTTGGTAAATCAAAAACAAGTCTATTGGGAGATTTCAACAGCATTGGCTTTTCCAAAGTAAAAGAACCAATACCGCTCAATAAAATTCCATTATTTTTTTGCTGAACACCTTTTAAGTAATAATTTGTTTTAAGTTTAAAATCTTTTTTTACTACTTGAACATTTGCATTTTGATAAGAAGTTTTTATATTTACAGGTATAGTAGAATTTTCAAAAGCTTGTTGTATTTGATTAAGAACTTTTTCAGAACCGTTTGAGGTTTGAACAAGAGGTTTTTCTTCTGCTGAAATATTCTGTGAAACCATTGAAATAAACGAATAATAATCCGTATTTTCAAATTTTTCATCTCTATATACCGCATGCATATAATTTGCATCATAACAAACCTGATTGTTAAATGTTACCAATATATTGTTGTTTAATCTTTTTAGTTTTACGTTAGAAGTTTTAAAATTTTCGGAAAAATAAATAACAACCCTAACAACGTTTGGATTAGTAGAATTTTGAGATACAACAATTTGACGCAAATCTTTTCCTGAAGAAATTTGATAATCTTGTTTTTCTATTGATAAAACAGTATTTGGAATATCAAAATAAATTCTATTCGGATTTGATAAAGTTACAATCTTAATAGGTTCTACTTGTTTAGCATTGAATGTGGATGTAAGAAACAGCATATTAGCAGATGTGTCATAGTTTACAGACGTAATTTTTTCATCTGCAAATACAGACTGAACACACATTAAAAATATTAATAACACTAATATTAATATTCGTTTCATAATTCCTTTCCCCATTTTTGATATTATATCACTATTTTTACATATTGAAAAATAGTTGACCTTTCTTAAAAAAAATATTATTCTTTTATAAAAAGGATACTAAAATTATGAACCTAAAACGCAGATGGTACGACACTCACGACAAAGCAACACTCGCTTTTGAAATATTACAAAAACTTGAACCTGAAGCAAAAAAAAGATTATCAAAAGATTTAATTGAAATTGTCAGACAAATTAAAGAATTACATAAAGAAGAAGATGAACCTGCATTAAGTCTTGGTATTGAACGTGTATTAGGTTTATATCAGCAAAGCGTTAACGAAAGACGCTGGTATGACACGAATGCAGACCTTAAATATGCTCTAAAAACTATGTCAACACTTCCAACTGAAGATTTTTTAAATATCATGGAAGGTCTTTCTGTTTCATTAAATAGTTAAAATTTGAAATGTTTTTTATAATTAAAATAGTTGATTTAACTAAAGTCTAGCCGTATTTTTCCGTAAACCTTTTTAAAAGGAGAAAATAAAAATGGCAAGAATTATTGAAAACGAAACTGGAAACAGAAGATTAATTAAAATGTCATCAGATGATGTCATTAGTGTTGTAAAAGAGTATCAAAAGCATGTTAAAATAAGAAGCAGCTATGATGAAATTCGTAATCAATTAGAAGATTGTGTAATTTTCATTCCTGAAGATGTATAAATCTCAACCATTTAACCCAAATTCATGAAAAAATATTGATATTTTAAATAATATCATTATAATCTGTGTATAAGATATTTATGGATAATTGGGAGAGACGCTTATGGGAATGGCAGCATCACAAGCTCGTTACTTGGGCTTAACAGCAAGAAAAACAAACGTAGAATATGAAGGTCAGCAAATAAATCAGGCACGTACAGCGCTTGCCAACCAATCCGCAGAATTGTGGAACCAAATGCTTGATATGAAAGTGCCTATTGCACCAAACAAAACTGATTATGTAGAACAACAATATGCATTTACAGACGGTTCTTGTGAATATGAAATTGATAAACTTCAAAGCGTTGACAAAGAAATTAATGGTGAAAAATATAACTATCAAGTTACATATCACTACAACCAAAATGTATATAAAGGAATACAAGAAAGAAACTCAAATCCTCAAGTTCAAAAAGTAAACAGCTACAATACAAACTCTGTAACTGAAGATAATATAAAAGTTGCAAAGAACGCCGACGGTTATAACGTAACAGACAGCTCAGGTACAACTGAACAATTTAAAACGTGTACTGAAAATGATTTAGCAGAATTGCAAGTTCTTGCACAAAAAGGCTTAATTACATTTGACAATATTACTGAATTTAGCAAATTTGAAGGTGAAGACAAAGATGGTAATACAGTAAAAATATTCTGTAAAAATACCGACTTAGAAAAACTTTCAGAAAGCGGTCAAGCCGGTCAATTAAAATATGCTACAACAACCACAAACGGATATAATTACAGATTGGGCAACTCTGTTGCAGAAAAATATGATTCAACAGATAAAATTCAAAAACAAGCTCTTGATCAAATAAGACACGATTATCCTGATTTAGCAAACGTTGCTGATAGTAATATCTGGGTATTCCAAAAAGACGGTAAAATGTATTTTTCAGTAGAAAAAGATTTAGAAAAATGCATCACTAGCGGAGGAAAAAATAAAATTGATAACAAATATCAAATATCTTCGCCTATTGACTACCAAAACGTACTAAATCAATATTATGCAAAAGATGTAGCTGAAAAAGTTACAACAACAGAATATGCAAGACTTGATGACAAATCAGGTACAAATCGCTATCAAAACATAAAACTTGAAAGTATGGACACAAAACTTGCCCTAAACTCTCAAGAACAAGCAGATGATACATCGTATGAAAAAGCTATGCAGCAATACAACTATGACATAGTAAAATATGAAAAAAGACTTGCAGAAATCAATGCAAAAACATCAAAAATTCAAGTTGAAGACAGAACGCTGGAATTAAGATTAAGACAATTAGATACAGAACAAAAAGCTCTTTCAACAGAAATGGAAGCTGTAAAAACTGTAATCCAAAAAAACATCGAAACTGTATTCAAAACATTCCAATAAATTTAATTTTTCTTCGGTACACAAGAATTTTAAAACGAAGAAAGGACGCCGCGGCAATGCCGCGGCGTCCTTTGTAATATTACCCAATCGGGGTTAGATTTTAATTTTGTTTATTGTATTCTATAAATATAAACATAAGGAGAACAACTATGAAAAAAAATATTATTATAATTGCACTAATTTTTATTGTACCAATTATTGCGTACGCAATACTATCTGAAAATCAAACAGTATCCGCTGCAAAAACAGTGGAAGGTCAACCTCAGGTAATTAAATTTTCATCAAAACTATGTATTGATTGCAAAAAAATAAAAACTTGTTTTGATGAATTAAAGCCAAAATATCAAGATAAAATAACTTTTCTTGAATATGATGTGCAAAGTAATGACAAAGATGTTTCAAATTCAATTGACAAATATAACATAACTCTTGTACCTACTGTTATTTATCTTGACAAAAAAGGTAAAGAAGTCAAAAGAACAGAAGGATATACAGACAAAAATACATTAGAACAATACTTTAATGAGCTTTTGAAATAAATGATAGATATACTAAATACTTTAACAACAAATATTCAAGGTGAACATTTTAAAATAACCATGCTTTTAGCATCATTTTTAGGCGGTGTAATTGCATCCGTAAGCCCGTGTTCACTGGCAATGCTGCCAATAATTATAGGATATGTTGGAGGTTATTCAAAAGAAAAACCTCTAAAAACCTTCTTCCAAATGCTGTTTTTTATATTTGGAACAGCCGTAGTATTCACAATGATTGGTATAATTTGCGCTGTAACAGGTAAGGTATTTATATCATTCTTTGGTAGCTACTTTGGACTTATAATAGGCTCATTCCTTATTGTAATGGGTTTAAAATTACTTGATATTTTAGATTTTGAATTTCCGGTTATTGTTAAATCTATACCAAAAAATGACGGTGGATATGCATTTTTGTACCCATTTTTAATAGGTATGGTGTTTGCACTTGCAGGGACACCTTGTTCAACACCCATTTTAGCAGGAATAATGGCTTTTGCATCAGTTTCTGAGAATGTACCATTTGCAGTATTAATGCTATTCTTGTTTGCTTTGGGACAAGGTATTATTCTTATTTTTGCAGGTGTTTTCACATCAACAATTAAAAACATGCAAGCTTTTGTTAAAGTTTCTGAATTTCTACTAAAATTAAGTGGAGCTTTACTAATATTATCAGGGTTGTATATTTTTTATAAGATTTTCTCCTCACTATTGTAAAATCGCTAATTTGATTTACAATTAATATATAAGGAGATTAAATATGAAAACTATTGAAGGCAAATATCTTGTACAAGATGACTCTTTTTGCATTGTAATTTCAAGATTTAATGAATTCATTTGTTCAAAACTACTATCCGGAGCAGTAGATGAACTAAAACGTCATGGTGTAGAAGAAGATAAAATAGAAGTTATTTGGGTTCCCGGAGCATTTGAAATACCATTAGTTGCTAAAAAAGCAGCAAAAACAGGAAAATATGCTGCAATAATTACATTAGGTGCAGTTATAAAAGGTTCTACCGGACACTATGATTATGTATGCGCAGAAGTTTCAAAAGGTGTTGCTTCAGTAGGTTTAGAAACAGGCATACCTGTTATATTCGGCGTACTAACAACAGATAATATTGAACAAGCAATAGAAAGAGCCGGAACAAAAGCTGGGAATAAAGGTTCTGATGCAGCAAAATCAGCTATTGAAATGGCAAATTTAGTAAAACAATTTTAGGATTTTAAATGAGCGAAATTATTACTGAATTTCGAAATGAAAATACAAAAAACATTGATTTGTTGAGTAGTTTGGAAATTGTGCAAAAAATTAATGAAGAAGACAAATTAGTAGCGCTTGCGGTACAAAGTGAATTGGAAAATATAGCAAAAGCAATAGACGTAATTTCTAAGCAATTACTAAAAGGCGGACACTTGGTATATTTTGGTGCAGGAACGTCTGGTCGCTTAGGCATAATTGATGCCTCAGAATGTCCACCAACATTCAGTGTGCCAAAAGATATGGTTCAAGGAATTATGGCAGGCGGTGAAAGCGCGTTTAAAACTCCTATTGAAGGTGCAGAAGATAATTTCGAAGCCGGCAGATATGATGCAAGAAATTTAAAAGAAGATGATGTAGCTGTTGTAATTTCAGCCAGCGGTAATCCAAAATACCTTTTAGGAGTATTAGATATGGCAAACGAAGTTAACGCAAAGACAATAGCATTAACTTGCAATTCACAAGCTAAAATTGCAGAAGAAGCGACATTAACAATATGCGTTGAAGTCGGACCTGAAGTAATTGCAGGTTCAAGCAGAATGAAAGCAGGCACAGCACAAAAAATGGTTTTGAATATGCTTTCAACCGGATCTATGATAAAAATCGGCAAAACATATCAAAATTTTATGATTGACCTTAATCCGACAAATGAAAAACTAAAAGACAGAGCCATAAGAATTGTTGCACAAATTGCACAAACGACTCATGCTAAAGCTTTTGAAACCCTTGAAAAATGTAATTGGGAAGTAAAAACAGCGGTTGTATCAATTGCCAAAAATGTCGATACAGATACTGCAAGATTGTATTTAAAGAAAAATAACGGAATATTACGTAAAGTTCTATTGAGTGAAGAGGAAAAAGTATAATGAAATTAACAATACTTGGAGCAGGTTGTTGGGGAGCAACATTAGCGTGGCTATTAACAGATAATTTTGAAAAAGTTTGTCTTTGGTCAAGAGAAAGCGATTTAAAAGAAGAATTAATCAAACAAAAACATATTTCATACCCACTTGAAATTCAATTAAAGGATAAAGTTGAAGTTACATCAGATTTAAAACATGCAATTGACAATGCTGATATAATTTTATC
>AUXO011170134.1_pt1 | contig 14245 bp, 10 predicted proteins | sample 768731 | NCBI WGS metagenome assembly AUXO01 (sample SAMN02715735, study PRJNA202380) | gut metagenome | biome: sheep rumen | host: Ovis aries | place: New Zealand: Palmerston North | reverse complement strand
ATAACATGCAATGTTAGCGATGATATGATCGGGCGTGATTCTTTTCAGGAAGTCAGTATTACAGGCATCACCCTGCCAATTACTAAACATAACTATTTCGTTAATAAAATTGACAATTTGGCCGCAGCGATCCGAAACGCATTCAGAATTGCCAATGAAGGACGTAAAGGCCCGGTTCTGATCGATATCACAAAAGATGTAACAGCAGCAACCATCGAATATACTCCGATGCCTCCAATTGCTCTAACCCCGAATCCGACATTTAATCAAACAACTATAGAGGAAGTCGCAAGTGTTATCAATATGTCAAAACGCCCTGTTATCTACTTTGGCGGCGGTGTTCAATCCAGCGGAGCACGAAAGGAACTGTATGAGCTGATCCAAAAAGCGGATATTCCGGCAACGTATACAATGATGGCTGCTGGTGTAATTGACTGTGATGACCCAAAAAACCTGGGTCTTGTCGGTATGCATGGAACCGTTGCAGCTAACAAATCCATCGATGAGGCCGATCTGGTCATTGCATTAGGTACACGCTTTTCAGATCGTGTTGCTCTGAATCCGAAACGCTTTGCCCGAAATGCTGCCATCATACAGATTGATATCGATGCCAGTGAGATTAACAAAAACGTTATGATCAATTACAGTATTATCGGCGATATCAAAGAAGTTTTAACGGCTCTGTTACCACAAGTTAATAAAGCAGAACATACGGAATGGATCGACAAAGTAACGGCTTATCAGAAGATAGTCCGTGCACCGATGCCGAATTCCCAGCTTCGTCCAAAGGAGATCATCGATTACGTATGCGATAATACAGACAAGGAAACAATTTATGTTACCGATGTTGGACAACACCAAATGTGGGCTGCACAGTTTGTAAAACATCATAATATGCATTCCTTCATCACCAGTGGTGGACTGGGAACAATGGGATTTGGCTATGGAGCTGCCATTGGTTCACAGGTTGCTAATCCCGATAAACGTGTCATCCACTTTACAGGTGACGGATCATTCCATATGAATATGAACGAAGCATGTACTGCTGTATCCTATGATCTTCCAATCATCACGATCATTTTTGACAACAAGGTCCTAGGAATGGTCTATCAGTGGCAGACGATTTTTTATAACAAGCATTACTCGCAGACGATCTTGAATCGTAAAACCGATTACGAGGCCGTTGCTAAAGGATTTGGCGCACAAGGCTTTACATGTAATACATTGAATGAATTCAAGGAGGCTTATAAAAAAGCTCTTCAATGTAAGGGTCCTGTATGGATTGCATGTAATATCGATAAAGAAGAACGTGTTTTACCGATGATTCCAAATGGCGGGTCGGTAAAAGACATGATCATTGACTAGGAGGTTCTATGGCTAAGGAAGTAATCAGTATATTCGTTGAGAATCAATCCAATGTTCTGACTAGAATTTCAAGCTTATTCGGCCGGCGCGGTTTTAACATTGATTCTCTGACGGTCTCAACAACCGACGATCCTAAGATTTCCCGAATTACGGTTGTATTTGAAGGAAGCGGACAAAAATTACAACAGATTCTAACACAGACGGAAAAGCTGGAAATCGTAAAAGAAGTCCGCCTGTTGAAAAAAAGTGAAAGTTTGTTCAGAGAACTTCTCTTATTGAAAATTGCCTGTGACAAATATAATCGTGCCGGTATTGTTCAGATTGTTGATATTTATCGAGGAAAAATCATATCTTTGAACAAGGAGTGCATGATCATAGAGCTGACAGGAGCACCGGAAAAAATCGATGGATTCCTGGATATGGTCAGTTGCTATGAAATCATGGAAATCTGTCGTACTGGAATCACGGGTATTTCCCGTAACGCAATTGTAGATTCTGAAGATGTTTAAAAAGTGATTCGTTATGAATCACTTTTATATAAAAAGGAGAAAAAGAATGAATAACAAAAAAAGTGCACAAGTGACACAAGGAATCGAAAAAGCCCCTATGCGTTCCTTATTCTACGCAATGGGATATACAAAAGAAGAATTGGATCGTCCGTTAGTTGGTATCGTATCCGCAAAAAGTGATATCGTTCCAGGACATGCACATTTAGATAAACTGGTAGATGCTATTAAAACCGGAATTGCTATGGCTGGTGGTACGCCTATTGTAGTCCCTGCAATCGGTGTTTGTGACGGAATTGCGATGGGACATAAAGGCATGCATTATTCATTAGCCAGTCGTGAGCTTATTGCCGATTCTGTAGAAACAATGGCAGAAGCCCATTGTTTTGATGCATTGGTTCTTGTTCCAAGCTGTGATAAAATCGTACCCGGAATGGTTATGGGCGCTTTACGTGTAAACGTACCGACCGTTGTTTGTAACGGTGGACCGATGCTGGCTGGAAATGTAAAAGGACAAAAAGTATCTTTATCCAAAATGTTTGAAGCCGTCGGTGCTCGTAAAGCGAATATGATCAACGATGAGGAATTAACCGAATTTGAACAAGGAGTATGTCCAGGATGCGGAAGCTGTGCCGGTATGTACACAGCCAATTCCGTATCATGTTTATGCGAAGCCATGGGCATTTCCCTGCCGGGCAGCGGAACGATCCCGGCAGTCTATTCCGGACGGATCCAGTTAGCGAAGCACGCTGGTATGGCTGTTATGGATATGTTAGAAAAAGATATTAAGATCAAAGACATCATCAATGAACGTTCCATCAAGAATGCTCTCACATGCGATATGGCCTTAGGGTGCTCCTCCAACAGTGTTTTACATTTATTGGCAATTGCACAGGAAGCTGGTTATGATCTGAAGCTTGAAACATTTAATGAATTCAGCGATCGTACACCAAACCTATGCCATCTGGCCCCGGCAGGTCCTACTCACATGGAAGATCTGGATTTAGCTGGTGGATTACAAGCTGTGCTTCGTGAATTGAGCGATTTAGACTTGATTGACACTGAGTGTATGACAGTCACCGGTAAAACAGTAGGAGAAAATATACGATATGCTGTTAATAAAAACGAAGAGATAATTCGACCTACAAATCATCCGTACTCATCTACCGGCGGTATTGCCATTTTATATGGAAACATCGCTCCGGACGGATCTGTTGTGAAAAGAAGTGCGGTTGCTCCGGAAATGATGGTTCACTCCGGGCCAGCTCGGGTTTTCGATTCTGAAGATGATGCTATTTCAAATATCTATGCCGGAAACATCAAAGATGGGGATGTTGTCGTTATCCGTTATGAAGGACCGAAAGGTGGTCCAGGTATGCGTGAAATGTTGAACCCTACCAGTGCTTTAGCCGGTATGAAACTGGATAAAACCGTTGCGTTGATTACAGATGGACGCTTCTCCGGAGCCAGTCGTGGTGCTTCAATCGGTCACGTAGCACCGGAAGCAGCCAGCGGTGGTCCGATTGGTATTATCCAGGAAGGAGATATCATCGATATCGATATCCCAAATCATGTTTTAAATTTACGGATCTCTGATAAAGAATTCGCACATCGCATGGATCATTTGACGATCCTGCCTCCAAAAATTGATAAGGGCTGGCTAAAACGATACGCCGGATTGGTACAAGGCGCCAATATCGGAGCAATCTTAAAATAGTAAAAAGGATGTATCCATATAGATACATCCTTTTATTATGGATTGACAAATAAAAAGGAATCTCCTTTGCTTCGTATGCAACATAGGAGATTCACTATACTGACTTCATTAGTTATTGATCAGTTTATCTTCTTCACTGTTCCAGCTGTATAATTTACGGATTTCTTTACCGACTTTTTCACTTGGATGTTCTGCTGCTTTCTTACGCATTGCCTTAAAGTGAACCTGACGACCCGCACTGGACATATCCAGCAGGAATTCCTTGGCAAATGTACCATCCTGGATGTCAGATAAAATCTTTTTCATTGCCTTACGAGTTTCATCTGTAATGATTTTCGGTCCTGTGATATAGTCACCGTATTCAGCTGTATTGGAAATAGAATAACGCATTCCTTCAAATCCAGACTGATAAATCAGATCCACGATCAGTTTCATCTCATGAATACATTCAAAATATGCGTTACGAGGATCATAACCTGCTTCAACCAGGGTTTCAAAACCAGCCTGCATCAATGCGCATACGCCGCCACATAATACAGCTTGTTCACCAAATAGATCCGTTTCCGTTTCCGTACGGTAAGTTGTTTCCAATAGTCCTGCACGAGCACCACCGATACCTGCACCATAAGCCAGTGCCAAATCCCATGCATGGCCAGTAGCATCTTGTTCAACGGCTACCAAGCATGGAGTTCCTTTACCAGCCAGATATTCAGAACGTACTGTATGACCCGGTGCTTTAGGCGCTATCATGGCTACATCCACATTCTTAGGTGGAACGATACATCCAAAATGAATGTTAAAACCATGAGCGAACATTAACATATTTCCATCTTCAAGATTCGGTTCAATATCAGCTTTATACATATCAGCCTGTTTTTCATCGTTGATCAAAATCATAATGATGTCTGCTCGTTTTGCAGCTTCAGCAGCTGTATAAACAGTTAATCCTTGTTTTTCTGCCTTTGCCCATGATTTTGATCCTTCATATAAACCTATGATGACATTGCACCCAGATTCCTTCAGGTTCAAAGCATGAGCATGTCCCTGGCTGCCATAACCGATGATAGCGATGGTTTTACCATCCAGATAAGATAAATTACAATCTGATTCATAAAAAATACGTGCTTCTGACATTTGATATCCTCCTTTTAATTTGATATGTATTTGTCATACAACTTAAGTACATGTTGTATGACAATTGTAAGTCTGTTTTATATGATTGTCAATAAACAATTAATCATTTATTACCAATTGCTCATGTAATACCGCATGATGCAGATGAATAAGCACAGCGCTCTTTAACCCTTGTGCATCCCTTCTCTTTAAAAAATCCATGATCATTATATGATCCTTGTAGGCATCTTCCGCTATCATTTCCAGGTTGATACGAAGGGCAAATGTTTTCTCTATAGTTTCGGTTATAATAGGCATGAACTGGCTTAAAAAATCGTTATGGCTAGCTTTGATAATAGATGAATGAAACGCACTTTCGCTGGCAATTCGTGCATTGCCTGTCGGATCTTCCAATATTTGTTTTTGTACTTCCGCACCCAATTCCAGGATATGTTCGATTTCTTCATCCGTGGCACGGCGACATGCCAAAGCCGCAGCTTCCGGTTCAAAGATCATACGTGCTTCGTATAGATCCCTTAATGTCACCTTTTCATCATTCATGCTCCATGTTGTTTCTGTAGGCTGGTTGAACGGATCTGTGACAAACGTACCACTACCTCTTTCCACACGCAGAACCCCTTCACTGACCAATGTTCTGATCGATTCTCTTAATGTCGTACGGCTGATTCCTAACTGATTGGACAGTATATTCTCATTTGGCAGCTTTTCACCAGGTTTATATGATCCATTTTCAATCAGAGTACGTAAAGTATCGGCTGTTCTCGATGCTAAATTTTCTTTCATAATTTCCTCTATTTGATATTTTCATTGATTTTGACGGTTTCAATAAACTGTTTTGCAGTACGTGGAGACCGCCCACTGCTTCGTATTGCAAAAGCTTCCGCTTCCTTCAAAAGCTCTTTGCGATCCTTTTTCAGCCCGTAACGATCGGCCAGTTGGCCTACAATTTCCAGATAAAGATCTTTCATCGGTTTCTGGAACGTAATTGTCAAACCAAAGCGGGCAGCTAAACTCATGGTTTCTTGAATTGAATCATTCACAAATAGCTCAGTACCCATACGATTATTTACATCTTCTTTAACAAAATGACGTCGATTGCTGGTTGCATAAACCAGTATATTTTTCTGCGGATGGTTCACGCCACCTTCCAAGATATTCTTTAATGCAATAAAACTATCATCATTGGAATCAAAGCTCAGATCATCAATAAATAGAATAAAGTGCAGAGGATTATCCATCAACTGTTCCATAATGACAGGCATTGAGTTCAACTGATGTTTCTTTACTTCAATCAAACGCAGCCCTTTTGGATAATACTCGTTGACGACAGCTTTAATCGTTGAGCTTTTTCCGGTACCAGCGTCCCCATATAAAAGTACATTGTTGGCATCCAATCCTTGCAAAAAAGCCAGTGTGTTTTTTATAACCTGTTCTCTTTCCATTTGATATCCGATCAGCTCATCCAGCCTTTGCGGATCCGGAAAGCGGATTGGTACCAGTGTATCATTTGCTATGCTAAATGCTCGATATTTGGCAAAAACGCCATACCCTGTCTTTGGGAGATTCTCCAGGTGTTCTTTATACGCCTTTACAAAATCATAGTAAGATACCTCCCATTGTGGTAAAAATCCTCTATAATCCAATGATTTCAATAATTCATCACTTGTCAATAGACTTACTTTTTCCAAAAAAGTCAATTCTTGGATCAATGTTTTTTCCATCAACGGACTAATATCTTTTTTACGGGCAACGGAATGCACATAAGTGTTTTCATCATTCATAACTAATGAATAGATATAACGAGATAGATTGATATCTCTATCGTACAATGCAGCAACAAATTCACAATACTTTTCTATGAAATCTTCCACATCTTTTGGATCGGATCCGATTGTTTTCATCAATAATTTAAACACCGGATCTTTTTTTAAGCTTGAAAAGATAGTAAGAGTATGAAGTTGCAGATTCCACATTTTCAGATTCATGATACCCTCCTTCAAGTTGTCATACATCTTGTATAATAGTTGTATGACAATTATAAAATGGTATACTCATCTTGTCAATCAGCTTCAAATATTACTATCACGGTTATTTAAGATTATTTATTGTATTTTATGTTATAATATTCAAAATATGAAACGAGGTAAAACGATATGCTTACAATTGATAAAGTATTCTCTGCTAAGAATGTATTAAAAAAAGTCGTACGTAAAACCGATCTTATGCCGGCAATGGGATTGTCTTCCGATAACAACGTTTATCTGAAACCGGAAAACCTGCAAAAAACCGGCTCATTCAAGATTCGTGGGTCATATTATAAAATCAGTCAGCTTTCCGAAGAAGAAAAAGCGAAGGGCATCATCGCCAGCAGCGCCGGGAACCATGCACAAGGTGTCGCATTAGCGGCACAGCAGGAAAATATCCCTTGCGTTATCTGCATGCCGGATAATGCTCCGATTTCCAAGATTGAGGCCACAAAAGGATATGGCGCTAAAGTCTGCCTGGCAGAAGGGGCTTATGACGAAGCTTATGCTCTGGCAGCCAGGATGGCAGAAGAAAATGGATATACCTTTGTGCATCCATACGATGACGAAGATGTTATCGCCGGACAAGGAACAATCGGTTTAGAAATCATGGAAGCCATGGACGATGTCGATGCCATCGTTGTTCCAATCGGCGGAGGTGGTTTGATCAGCGGTGTCGCTTTTGCAGCAAAGAGCATGAATCCGAATATTAAGATTTATGGTGTACAAGCTGCAAATGCTGCCAGTATGTACCATTCCATTAAAGAAAATAAACAATTGACGCTGCCGAGTGTCAATACATTTGCTGATGGGATTGCTGTTAAACATCCGGGAGATATTACCTTCGAGATGGTAAAAAAATATGTGGATGAAATCGTCACTGTCAGCGAAGATGAAATAGCCGCTTCTATTCTGACCCTTTTAGAAAAACACAGGATCATTGCCGAAGGAGCCGGCGCTGTGTCTGTAGCAGCTGTCATGTTCAACAAGATTCCTCTGCACGGAAAGAATATCGTCTGTGTTGTTTCCGGAGGAAATATTGATGTCAATATCATCGACCGGGTCATTACCCGTGGTTTGTTGCTCAGCGGCCGAAAAACAAGCTTTGTGATCCAGTTAACGGATAAGCCTGGGCAGTTGACCGGTGTTAGCAAGATCATCGCCCAAAACGGCGGTAATGTTGTTGCCATTGATTATGACAATGCTGATCCAGACTTGGATATCAAAGACTGCTTGTTAAAGATTACTTTGGAAACAAGAAACAAAGAGCATTTGAATACAATCAAAAACGATTTGAATCAGCATGGTTTCCAAATCGTCAAGGAAAGACAATAAAAAAGCGGACTTTCAGGTCAATATCATTCAGTTATGTTAAGCGTCTAGCTGCATAAATACACTGAGAATTAAGATCCAAAGCGAAGGCACTTGTGTTACAGTCTCTTCGCTCTTTTTTTGTTATCCGGTTATTAAACGACTTTAGCCCTTTGTGGATTTCCCTTAGGGAGAACTTTTATCAGCTGTGCCACATCAATCTTATTTCTTAAAAACAGTCTAATATTTACTTAAAAACAAAAAAAGGCAACCACATATTTCTGTGATTACCTTATTTCTTAACTTAATGATAATACTTTAATTATCGATTTCGGATCATCTGCATAACAGAGAAACAACGATCGCACAAACCATCTTCATTGGTTGTTTCCGTCATATTCCAGCACCGAGGACATACATGTCCATCTGCTTTCTCTACAACAACTTCCGGACCTTCTTCAACAAACGTCACTTTTGAAACAATTAGCCATTGTGCCGGGTTCTTTAACAGCTTATCACAAGCCGCTTTAGTTTCCACATCTAGATTTAACGCAACCTGTGCTTCTAATGCCTTACCAATCATATTATCCTTACGGGCGTCTTCCAGTGCTTTTAAGACCTTTTTACGCATTCCGAATAATAGATCCATTTCTTTCAACAATCCTTCTGTATCGAAGTTTAAAGGTACTTCTGGGAAGCTTTCCAGATGAATGGATGTTTCATTCCACTTCATATAATCGTTTACTTCTTCACAAGTATGGCAAAGGATCGGTGCCCACAATTTCGTCAACACTTCACACGCTGTATACAGAACTGTCTGTACCTGGCGACGCTGATTATCATCCTGATCATCACAATATAAAATATCTTTGGTGTAATCCAGATAGTATGCGGACAGATCATTGGTCATTAAAGTTGATAAGGTTGTAACGACATCCGCAAAACGATATTCCTTATAAGCCAGTTTTACTTCATCGATTACATCATGCAGTTTAACAATCATGTACTGATTGATTGGATCCAACGATTCAATAGGCAGACATTCATCTTTATTAAAAGATTGGTTGTCCAGGTTAGCCATACAGAAACGGATCGTATTACGAACCTTACGATAGTTATCACTTACTTGTTTTAAAATCTTTTTCCCCATGGATACATCGGCCTGATAATCAACGGAACAAGCCCATAAACGCAAGATATCCGCACCATACTTCTTTGTGATTTCCGCAGGTGCTACCGCATTCCATTGCGATTTTGACATCTTGACACCCTTTTCATCCATAACAAAACCATGAGATAAACACTGTTTATATGGAGATCGACCATGAACTGCCGTGCCGACGATCAACGAAGAGTTGAACCATCCACGATACTGATCCGAACCCTCAAAATAGAGATCAGCCGGATACCCTAATCCACGTGCGATCATAGCACCTGTATGGGAAGACCCAGAGTCAAACCACACATCCATCGTATCTGTTTCTTTTGTATATTTACCGTTAGGAGAATGTTCGGAAACATACCCATCCGGCAAAAGATCCTTTGCTTCTCTTTCAAACCATACATTTGATCCATATTCTGCAAACAACGCAGCTACATGATCGAAGATTTCCTTTTCCATCAACGGGGTTCCATCTTCTCCGTAAATGATTGGAATTGGTACACCCCATGCCCTCTGACGAGAAATACACCAGTCATCACGATCTGCAATCATATTATGAAGACGTTGTTGTCCCCAGGAAGGAATCCATTCCACCGCATCAATTTCATCCAGAAGTTTTTGACGAATCTTATCAATAGAGGCAAACCATTGGGTTGTAGCACGATAGATAATTGGTTTTTTTGTACGCCAGTCATGTGGATATGCATGTGTCAACCATTCCATCTTTAATAACAAGCCCATTTCATCCAGCTTTAATGTAACTGTTTTATTGGCATCAAAAACGTATTGTCCCTGCAACCAATCACCGGCCAGTTCTGTCATACGTCCTTGATCATCAACGTTATTAAATACTTCCATTCCGTATTTGCGGATCGTATAGAAGTCATCAGCGCCAAAAGCACTGGCAGTATGAACACAGCCTGTACCTGCCTCAGCCGTAACATAGTCTGCCATCATCACAAATCCATCCCGATCTACATCATCTGCATACAAAGGATGGGCATATGTAATAAACTCAAGTTCTTTTCCCTTAAATGTCTTTTCAACAGTATAAGATTCACAGCCAAACTGTGGAAGCAAATTGTCAACCAATTCTTCCAGGACAATTAGTTTTCCTTTGTCTGAATTTACCAGCGCATATGTCATACGCGGATTTAAACAGATACCCTGGTTGGCTGGAACTGTCCATGGCGTCGTTGTCCAAATGACAAAATATGTATCATTATCAAGAATTCCCTTACCATCCTTAACCTTAAACTTCACATAGATGGTCGGTGTCTTCATATCTTTATATTCTACTTCTGCTTCCGCAAGGGCTGTTTCACTGCTTGGAGACCAGTAAACAGGTTTTAATCCCTTGTAGATGAGACCTTCCAAGGCCATTTTACCAAAAACTTCAATTTGTTTTGCTTCAAAATCCTTTGTCAAAGTAATATATGGATGATCATAATCCCCAACAGACCCTAATGCCAGAAAGCCCTTCTTTTGTTTTTCAACCTGTTCCAACGCATAATCATTACAAATCTTGCGAAACTGGGCAATTCCCATTTTTTTACGATCATATCCTGCTTTTGTAACCGCTGTTTCAATTGGCAATCCATGCGTATCCCATCCTGGGATATAATCGATTCGGTATCCATCCATGAAATGTGAACGATTAATAACATCCTTTAAAACCTTGTTCAGCGCATGACCTAAATGAATATCTCCATTGGCATACGGAGGCCCATCATGCAGAACAAAAGGTGTAGCATCTTCTCTTTGCGCCTGCATCTGATGATACAGATCCATATCTTTCCAGCGTTTCTGGATTCCCGGTTCTTTCTTTGTCAGATTTCCACGCATCTCAAACTGCGTTTTCGGCATGTGCAATGTGTCTTTGTAATCCATCTTCTTTGTCTCCTTCCATAAAAAAAACGTCCTTGTCTAAGGACGCTAACACGCGGTACCACCTTAGTTTACATAAACTTTATGTACACCTCAAACGAATAACGGTTCGCCGCCGGATCAGCTTACTATGTTCAGCTAATCAGCTCTAAAGTGATATTACCATGAATATCTATACAGCTTTTCACCCAACCGCTGCTCTCTAGCTAGAATCTTCATCATAACGTGTCTTTGTCTTTGCTTATATAAACTTCTTAACTTGTAATACGAGTCGATCTTTTTTTGTAGTGTGGCTGACCTCAATAAACTGAAACCGTCCAACACCCCGAATCGAAACAAAATCATTATTACATAATTGGCAGTTTTGTTCAAGAACTACATCATTAACTTTTATCAGGCCCTGATTGATCATAGTAGCAGATTGGGAACGTGAACAATGTTTTAATGCGCTGACAATAGCATCTACACGAAGACTAGCAACACCAACATTGATGATCTCGTATCCCAAATAATGAATTTGAGCATCATTATCTAAAGAAAACGATACATGGCATCGGCCAATCTGAAACAAATTGGATTGGATAAATTCGCTTAAATTCTTTTTGCAGATTATGTAGATCTTGTCTTGATCGACTATCAGATCCCCGATCCTGTTTCTTTCAATCCCTAGATGCATCAATGCCCCCAGCAAATCCCTATGAGTTAATACTTTATATCGTGAGTCGTACGATGCAGAAAGTATGTCTACATCAAAAGCAGGAGTCATTTCAAATGGAGATACGAAAGCAACTTGCCTTTGGGCTTGTGCATACCCACCATAATAAGAAACGAACATATCTTTTGGTATAATCTGATCTAGAATACGAACTTCTACAGGTGTCAAAAAAAAGGTCAGAAACGGTTTATTTCTGACTTTAGAACTATATAGCTGATCTTTGATCTTCGATAAAAACGCTTCCTGACCTTTAATATTCATTTGATTATTCTTCATCAAAATCGTCAGGATCGCCTAATGAAATAGTTCCTGTTACACCAATCTGAGCTGGTGAACATAAAATTACATTCTGGCCAATCTTCTGGATTTTTCCGTCTAATGCGAAAACAACACCTGTTAAGAAGTCGATTGTACGTTGTGCATAATCACGATCTAATTTATGCAGATTAACAACAACAGCACGACCTTCTTTTAAACGCATGCCTACTTCTTCAACTTCTCCGAAGCCTCTAGGTTCAAATAATACCATTTTTGTAGATGCGCTCAATGCAGCAGTATTTGTACGTGCTGCAGGTCTTTCATAACGACTCTGTGGTTCTTGTTCAGATGCAGCAGCAGGTTCCGTAGCAGTCACTACTTCTTCCTCTTCACCAACGTAATCTTCATCCTCATCAATTGGGTTTACGAAGTCCTTTACCTTATCCATAAAACTCATAGGAAAACCTCCTTACTCGAAATTTATTATAGCATAGAAAATGAATTTGAAAAGATGTAAGTAGGAAAAAAAACAGAATAGATTGCTCTATTCTGTTTCAATTAAACCGTATCCGCCATCGTTTCTCCGATAGACCACCGCAATCTTCCCAGTTTCGTCATCTGTGTAAATGAAGAAATCGTGATCCAGTAATTCCATCTTCATGATTGCCTCATCCAAACTCATCTCCTGAGGCACGATCGACTTTGTTTTTACGACTTCATCGCCATAATCTTCATCTTCTGCTTCTGCCAAGAATGCTTCTGCCAACGATGTCTTATTTTTTCTCTGCAGACGTGTCTTCTGTCTTCGGATTTGATCTTCCAGCTTATCGATTGCAATATCGATAGCTGAATACATGTCATCCGAAACGACTTCGGCACGCAGGATTGCATATTTGGTAGGAATTGTCACCTCTATTTTTTGTTTTGCTGGGTATTCCCGAATCAGTACTTTTGCCTCATCATTTTCATCAATGATGAAATACTTGTTCAGCACGTTCAATTTCTTATTGATCTTTTCCGAAATATCCGGTGTTACTATCACATTTTTTCCTACAATTTTAACCTTCATAATAGACACCTCCTAGTTACTATTGTTAGCATTATTATATTCCTCATAGACCATATTGAACAGTTGCCAACCAATCTTGACACTTTACAATCCAACTTTTCCAGATGATTTGACATGATATTCTATCATTTTTCTAATCTTTCTTTTATGTTAAAATATCAACATGAACCCATTTCCGTATTCAGATGACAACAAACGATATTACACGATGAACTACTATTTTAAACATAGCTTTGGTCGAAAAATTGCCAAAGTTCCTTTACATGCCGGTTTTACCTGCCCAAACCGAGATGGCACCAAAGGATACAATGGTTGTACGTTTTGTTCATCCAAAGGATCCGGTGATAGTATTCTCTTGTATGAAAGTACATTGCCTCAGCAATACGAGCAAGGTCTGGTACGAATGCATAATAAATGGCCGGATTGTCTAGGTTTTGCTTATTTTCAATCGTTTACCAATACATATGCCGACCTTGAAACACTAAAAAGAATCTATGATCCTTTTTATGAAATGGAAAATGTGCATGGAATTGCGATAGCTACGAGACCTGACTGTCTCAGTCAGAATTCTATCGAGTATTTTGCCGAAAAAGCAGGACATAAAGAAACATGGATCGAAATAGGATTACAAAGCGTTAACGATAAAACAATGGAGGCCTGTAATCGTCACCACACGACAGCTGAGGTATGGCAGACATTGGAAAAATTAAAAAAAACCCCTATTAAAACGTGTTTACATATTATTAATTCTCTGCCAGGTGAAACACAGGAAGATATGTTAGAAACAGCTCGGCAAGTCGCTGTTCATCATCCAACAGCCATTAAGATCCATATGCTGCATCTAATCAAAGGTACCCAGATGGCACAGACCTATAAAAAACAGCCTTTTAAATTGATGAGCCGGGATGAATATGTGGATACTGTCATCAAACAATTGGAAATTCTTCCGGAAGATATGATCATAGAAAGACTGACTGGAGATGGTCTGGCTCCAGAACTTATCGAACCATTATGGACAATCAAAAAAACCATCGTTTTGAATGAAATAGATAAAAAAATGGCCAGAGAGAATACCTGGCAATCTAAATATTATAAAA
>AUXO013763034.1_pt1 | contig 14247 bp, 21 predicted proteins | sample 768731 | NCBI WGS metagenome assembly AUXO01 (sample SAMN02715735, study PRJNA202380) | gut metagenome | biome: sheep rumen | host: Ovis aries | place: New Zealand: Palmerston North | reverse complement strand
AGATTATAGCAGATAGAGGCGGCAAGAAATATAAGAGATATAACGTATATTAAGCCGAAACAGGGCGCAAGCCCTGTCCGGTAAAGGGTGGCTACCTTACCGCTGACGATGGCAAGCCAAAAAACATTTTAAGTGCACAGGCACGGAAAGGATAGGTATAACTATGGCTAGAGAAAGAATGATTACAAGGACAATCGAGAGCACCAAGGCTGAATACATTGGTATGTATATCAGTACAAGAGAGTCGATCGCTGACACTATCGAGATAACAGGCGTTCAAGATGACAACAAGTTACTCGATCTTGTAAAGGCAGAGCTTGAGACTGACGACTTTAAGGTAGTTGCAATAGTCAACTCCAAAAAGGTTGAAAGGCTGTACGGCATGAGAGAACAGGACTTTTTCAATATGGCCGTTGAGCTTGACCCCGAAACAAGAAAACCACTTGAACAATAAAGCCGAAACAGGGCGCAAGCCCTGTCCGGTAAAGGGTGGCTACCTTACCGCTGATGATGGCAAGCCGCAAAAAACGTGAAAGGTTGTAACTAAAATGTATGCAATTTATGAGAAAAGTACAGGCTACTTGATAACAATTTCAGAGGTCAACGCCTGCACAAGAAAAGAACTTGAAAACTGTGGTTTCATTTGTAGAAAGGTGGGTTAAATATGATTATCTTAAAAGCTAGTACAAAAGCAGGTCAACGGATTTTAAAACGAGCTGACCAACACATAGGAATAACATTGCGAGATGTTTATAATTCTTGGTCGAGAGATAAAGAAGATAACTACAACGATTGCTATGAAAAATACTGTGCAACACCAGAACATGCAAATTTTGGTATATGTGCAAAAAATACTTACATGTTTACAGTATCTTGGTTTGGCCTGTATAATGATGAGGAAGCGGTGTTTTATGAAACAAAAACTAATTCTTTCGTAGTATTACTTAACAAGTAAAGCCGAAACAGGGCGAAAGCCCTGTCGGTACAAGATGACAACTTGTACCCCGATGATGGTAAGTCGCAAAAATGAAAAGGTGGTGAATATATAATGCTAATTCAAGCTGTTATGTGGTACTTCAATATGTCACAAGCTCAAGCAACAAATTATATCAAGTTAGTGCAGAGTGCCGGAGATAATGACACACTCGACGAAATACTAAAAGCGTACAAGAATACTGCAAAAATGTCATTCTATAATGACTAGAAAGGAGTAGTTATGTCACTCGGTAAACTATATCTGTTATTAGATTTATTACACGATTTATTTCAATCTTTAGATGACAACGATTTCGAGTCATGCTTTAAAATCCATGACGCAATCGGAACAGTAAACAAAACCATATATAAAAAGGAGAAAATAATGTCAGACTGGACGCCTATTGGCCATAACGTAGCAGGACTATCAATCGGAGAAGTGTTGGAAGTAATCAATGACGCACTGTCACACGGTTTTGAGATCAAAGTCGAAAACCACACAATATATTACAGATCGTGATTAAATAACACTAGCTTTTTAATAACAAAATAGTACATAAAACCTTGACAAACCCAGACAGAAATGCTATAATCAATAATGTAAATCGGTTATACCTTTCACAGTAGGGGGTAATGGGTAATAAAGACTCACTGCAAGCTCACGACTTCTATCCCCTCTAGGGTTAAAAACCCTGCCGCAATCAAAAATATAAATAGAAAGGAGTGAAAAAGAATGGCACGTGTACCAAGTGTAACAAGAACTATCACAACTACAAAGGTAAACGCTCTCTGTATCGACTTGGAAACTACTGAACCTTTTAACAAGGTAGTAATTCTTCCTAGAACGTACAAAGAGAATAGCAAACTTGAAAAGGCGTTGTCCGAACTTATTAACAACGATACTACAAGATTTGTACACGCAGTTGACACAGAAGTTGTCGAAACTCTGTATGGCATGACCGAGCAGGAGTTTATCAATGTAGCTAAAGTTCTTGACAAAGAAACTCGTAAACCAGTTGAACAGTAAACACAAAATCAATAACAAAACAAACAGGAAAAGGAGAATAAAACAATGGCAAAAAAGACAGAAGTAAAAGCAAACTATTCAGTACAGATTATTGAGACATCAAAGGAACTTTCGGCAAAAGAAAGGATTGCAATAAAGGATACAACTGACGCAATCAAACTGGACACAGCTTGTGAGGGCGAAGAAGTTATCTTTACACCTGCTTTTTATGCAGTGCTTGCAATACACAACGAAAAATCCGACAATGTTGACTATGAAAACTATGTTATCACCGACACAGAAAACAACAAATATGTGACAGGTTCAGCAAGTTTCTTCTCAAGCTTCAAAGATATCTGGGACGAAATGGCACACGAGGACGAGGAATGGGCACTTAAATGCTACAAGTTGGATAGTAAAAACTATACTGGAAAACAGTTCCTCACTTGCTCGATTGTATAAAATCTGTTGCGTAGAAATAGCCCTCTAGGAACTGGCCTAGGGGGTTATTTTTAATTCACAGAAAAGAGGTGTAAGGTTATGCCAAAGAAAAATACACAATTACAACTGGACTATGAAAAAGAATACAAAAGATTGATAAAAGGATTTTCAAAATATGAAAAGCAAGGATATATTTTTCCTAGTCAAACTGTTATAAAAAATCCTACACGTATTACACAAAAAATGTTACAAAGTATTAAAGATATAAAACCAAAAGCTTTAACATTTGTAGCAGAACAGATTGATATTAACACAGGAGAAATATTAAACAATGAAGTAAAAACAAGTCTTAAAAAATTGAAGCAAGCACCAACAGGTTTAAAGAAAACTCCTAGTACTGAAACAAAGAAACCAACTATAAAAAAGAAGTCATCATCTAAAACAAAAACAAATTCAAAACAAAAAGCAACAGATAATAAAATTAAAGACAAAACTATTAGCACACCTGAATCCACACAGGCCACAAATGAAACATCAAATTACATACCAGTAATCTCAATATTAGACGCAATCGCTGAAGCAATCAAATCATTACCAGATGTTACATTAACCGGTAAAGGTGTACAAATAGCAGCTAGAAGAAATTCACTACTCGATTTACTCTACGATAACTTATACAGTGCAGAAGATGAGGCCACTTATATACAATACTTGCATGATAATCAAGCAGATATATTTACAGGGTTAGAAGCTATAAAATATGATAGTAAAGAAGAAAGAGTTGACGCTTCATTTGCTAATCTTGGAAGAATATTAAATGCAGGAAACGCCTTATCTGCTTCACAAGCTGAGTCACTTAATTATATGCAGGAAATGTTTTATTCTTAATAAATATTATAATTGAAAGGTATAAGCAATGGCGAAAAAATTCCGTACTTTTTCTGCCGACTTTGAAACAACAGTTTACAAAGGACAGACCGCAACAGAAGTATGGGCAGCCGCTAGTGTAGAATTATTTACAGAAGATGTACAGATATTTCATTCAATAGCTGATTTATATAACTATTATATATCACTAGATTGTAATGTTTGTGCGTACTTTCATAACTTAAAATTTGATGGTTCTTTCTGGCTATCATATTTAATGGTTGACCTTAACTTAAAGCAAGCCTTAATAAAACACAACGTACAAGGTACTGACGTAGAATTTATTGACAAAAAGAATATGCAAAACGGAACATTCTCTTATTGTATATCAGACCTTGGACAATGGTATTCAATAACTATTAAAACTCATAATCATATAATAGAATTTAGGGATAGTTACAAACTATTACCGTTTTCTGTTAAACGTATTGGGGAATCTTTTAAGACAAAACATAAGAAACTCGATATGAAATATGAGGGCTTTAGATATGCGGGCTGTACGATCACAGAAAAAGAAAAAGAGTATATTGCAAACGATGTATTAGTTGTTAAAGAAGCCTTAGAGTTTATGTTCACAGAAGGACACAACAAGTTAACAATAGGTTCTTGCTGTTTGTCAGAATACAAGAAAATTATGGGCAAAGACGATTACCAAATGTTCTTTCCAGACCTGACAACTATTGAACTAGATACATCTTTACACAAGTATCCAAACGTAGACAACTGGATACGAAAATCTTACAAAGGCGGGTGGTGTTATGTAGTAAAAGGAAAAGAAAATCAAATTAAAAAAGACGGTACTACTGCTGATGTAAATTCTTTATACCCTTCAATGATGAGCAGTGAAAGCGGAAACTATTATCCTGTTGGTAAGCCAGTGTTTTGGGTTGGTGACTATATTCCGGACGAAGCTAAGTTACCTAAAAGATACTTCTTTGTACGAATAAAAACCAGATTTAAAATAAAGAAAAACAAGTTACCGTTTATACAGATTAAAGGTAACTATTTGTACAAAGGAACTGAATGTCTTACAACATCTGACGTGTACGATAAAAAGACAGGCCAGTATTACGAACAGTATTACGATACGTTAGGTAATCTATGTGATAGCAGGGTAGAATTAACATTAACACAAACCGACTATATTTTATTCAAAGAACATTACGAACTATACGACTTTGAAATACTAGACGGCTGTTGGTTTTACGCAGAAATAGGACTGTTTGACGCTTACATTGATAAATACAAAAAGATAAAACTAGAGAGTAAAGGTGCAATGCGAGAGTTGGCAAAGTTATTTCTTAACAATTTGTACGGTAAGATGGCAAGTAGTACGGATAGTTCATTTAAAGTTGCTGTACTAAAAGAAGATAAAACAATTTCCTTTATTAGTGTACCGGCAAATGAAAAGAAAGCAGGTTACATAGCTGTTGGTAGTGCAATAACTTCTTATGCTAGAAACTTTACAATACGTGCAGCACAACAAAACTACTATGGTATTGATAAGCGTGGGTTTATTTACGCAGACACGGATAGTATACATTGTGACTTATTACCACAAGAGATAAAAGGTATAACAGTACATGATAAAAACTTCTGTTGCTGGAAACTTGAAAGTTCATGGGATGTAGCTATTTTCACCAGACAAAAAACATATATTGAACACGTTGTAGCAGAAGATTTACAGCCTATTGATGAACCTTATTATAATGTAAAGTGTGCAGGTATGCCGGAAAAATGTAAACAATTATTTTTAAAATCTATGCAAGGTTATGAACCAAAGGAGAATGATGAATATGATGAAGATGAGTTAGAGTTTTTGAAAACAAAAAGAACATTAGAAGATTTTAAAATTGGTTTAGTTGTACCTGGAAAATTATTACCAAAGAGAATTTTAGGCGGTATAGTGCTGACACCCACAACATACGAAATGAGATAAGAAAGGAGTATAAAAATGAAGAAAAAACTTTTGATATGGTTTGTAATGTGGTATAGAAAATGGGTTTTAGGTGAGTGTAGACATTTTTGTAGCACTTGTAAGTTCAAGAAAGATTGTTTACATGACACAGATTGGTGGCTAGATATAAATACTCTTGGGGTATTAGATGAAGAAAGCGAGGAATAATATGTTAAAACTATCAATGTACTTAGGTCGACAGGTGTGTGTACGCCTTGATTATGGCTATCTTGAACACGGGTTATTTGAACATTATTACGGTAATCAATACTATATCGTTAGATATGATGGCTCAAGGTGTTTCTTTAATAGGAAACAGATTAGACTAATAGAATTTATATAAATCGTTATTAAAATAGAAAAGGGTAGGCGGCTATATCTCTAACCACTTACCCTATTTCTTCAATATCTATAACGTATGCAATCTCAAAGCGATTAGCAACATCGACAAACGCTTACGGCACTATCTTTCAAGTGTGCTATCCGTAAAGGTTCAATGAAATATACATACGCAGATACCTTAATATGAAATACATTTCAATACTGCCTGTTTACACTTCAAATCCTTAAATCTAAAGCACCCATGCTCAAAGTAATCACGCAAGGTTAGTACAAACATTTGATTAGCTTTAAGCATTACATAATTGATATTATGATCTTCTGTTGTTACGCTTAATCTAAAAGGAAATGTTTTATCTGCTTTATTATCACAGTAAATTATTCCTAAGTCTCTGTACTCTCTTAGTGCATAATCACAATCATTGTATCTTATAGTTGCTAGATATTTACTTGTACTTTTCTCCGGCGCTTCTATGAAAGCTTGGTTGTCATGTAAGTAAACATTTTGTGAAGCATAAGCTGCATATTTGTGGTTCTTAAATGCTCTAAAGATACCGCTTTCTTTTTGTGCAACACTAGCACTTTCAATGAACCCATGTTCTAATACAAATCCGTCGCCTTTTAGGAACTTAGTTTCATCATTTATTCTATCAGTAATACCAAGTTCAACAAAGTATGGGTTCAATAGTGACACATCATTACCTAACATATAGACCGGAACATATCTTTTTTGTTTACCCTGTCCTCTTGCAATAGATGTATGAACACTAAGGAACTTTGTTACTTCATCTGAGCAGTAATTATTTGTCTCACTTTGGAACTCATCAAATAATATACTATCCACATCAGAAAATAAATGGCTATACTTTTTTATTTGGTCTGCGCTATTCAAAGGAATTGCATATCCACATGGTACACAGTGTTCTTCATTGCTACTATGCTTCAGATACAGTTCATGGAACACACCTTTAGCCCTTGATTTAGTTTCCATATCCCAGCCAACAAAGAACAAAGATTTAATATCCTTGAAGAACTTATCGGCTATATCATCTAGTTCATATTTGTACCTATATAATAGACAAAATTTTCTATGCTGTTTGATAAACCGATTTACTTCCATTCTTCCAAAGTATGTAGTCTTTCCACCTGTACGGTTTGAGGTACACAGAAATAACTCGGGTTGTTTACCGTTAATATCTTTTGTGCTTAATAGCCTTGTACCATCATAATATGCCATTGAAAAAACTCCTTACTTTTTATTACTTATTATATCACAGGCATTGACAAAATACAAGTAAACTGGTAAAATATATTATAAGAAAAAAGGAGATGATAAAATGGATATTAACACTCTTACAACATTGATTGGAAGTTTTGGTTTCCCTATTTTTGCGTGTATAGCGATGGGGTGGTTTGTAAAATATCAAACAGATGAAAATAAAAAAGAAATACAATCAATGCGTGAAGAACATACTAAAGAAACAGAAAAGATGACTACTGCTATAAATAATAATACAATAGCTTTAGAAAAGTTATGTGTTAAAATAGGAGAAGATAAATGAATTTATCTATATCATCAAATGGTGTTAATTTAATCGCTAGTTTTGAGGGCTTATCCTTAACCGCATATAAGGCAATACCGAGCGAAAAATATTATACCATTGGATACGGACATTATGGCAAAGAAATTACAAAGGACACTATAATAACTAAGCAAGAAGCATTGTCTCTATTACAATCTGATTGCAAAAAATTTGAAAAGAAAGTGAATAAATATATGAACACTTATCATTTCAATCAGAATCAATTTGATGCCCTTGTATCCTTTGCTTATAATATAGGTAATATTGATGGACTAACAAAAAATGGTACTAGAAGCATTAAAGAAATAGAAAGAATATTACCCTCTTATAATAAAGCTGGGGGTAAAGTATTAAATGGGTTAACAAAAAGAAGAAACAAGGAATTAGAATTATTTAAACAAAAAATACAATACTTTCCTTTATACAGAGATAATTCACTTTCAATTATAGAAGCACTAGAAGCTATCGGTGTTAGTGATACTTCTTTTGAATATAGAAAACAGATAGCACTTGTAAACCATATTTCAAATTATAAAGGAACTTATTTGCAAAATGTAAGTATGGTTAAATTACTTAAAAAAGGTAATTTAATTAAACCTAAAAGGTAGATATAAATGGCTTGGCAATATAGGATAGGTGCTCAAACACAGTTCGCTTATATGTCGAACGAACAGAAAACAAACGCAACAGAAGTGTACAATTACATGAAAGCTAGGGGTGCAACGCTTGAATCAATTTGTGGTTTACTTGGTAACATAACTCATGAATCAGGTTTAAACCCAGGGTGTAAGCAAACCAATTCACCATCTAGCGGTTGGGGTTTGATACAATGGACACCATCTACTGTACTTACGAAATGGTGCACGGGTCAGAGATTGAATTGGTATGACGGTGCGGCTCAAATGATGAGAATAGTTGCAGAGGGAACACAACAACTAGAGGGCGGACCTTATTGGATTCCTACAACAGCTTATCCATATACTTGGGCACAGTTTGAACAGTTAACAGATGTTGAATTAGCCACAAAAGCTTATTTATATGAAAGAGAAAGGGCAGGTGTAGCAGCCTTAGCACAGAGAATACAATATGCAAATGCTTGGTATTCTTACTTTACAGGTCAACCCACACCACCAACACCTGTTCCTCCTACACCACCAACGCCATACAAAAGAGATAAAAATATGCGTGTATGGCAAATGATACGGAAAAAAGAACTTAGGTACGAAAGGAGATGAATAGATGGCTATACTAAGTAAAGAAGATTTTTTCACAGCAATCAAAACCAGAGTAGGTGATGATGTATCTGATGACGCTATGAAGTTTATTGAGGATATTACAGATACCTACAATAGTTTAACTGAAAGCAGTGCAAAAGATGATGGCGAAGATTGGAAAGCTAAGTATGATGAATTAGACAAAACTTGGAGAGAAAAATATAAGGCAAGATTCTTCGAGGGTTCTAATACTGATTCGTCCAATGAAACCTCAAAAGAAAAAGCAAAAGAAGAACAGGAAAAAGATGTCAAAGATGACGGAGAAAATGTATCTTTTGACGATTTATTTGAAGAAAGAGAGGGCTAACAAATGGCAACAAAACCTAAAGCACAGGCACTTGTAAAGAGTGCACCGGATATTGTAAATGCAATTAGAAATGGTGCAAGCGATATGTATAAATCTCTTGTACCACTTGCAAATCCCGACAATGTAAAGGAGATTGGTGCAATCCTTAACTCTTATCCGCAGTTGCAGAATGAGTTTCTTAATGCACTTGTTAACAGGATTGGACGTGTATTGCTTACATCTAAAATGTATGACAATCCGTGGTCTATGTTTAAGAAAGGTTTGCTTGAGTTCGGTGAAACTATTGAGGAGATTTTTGTAAATCTCGCTAAGCCTTTTAAGTTCGATCCTGCCGTAGCTGAAACGCAGATTTTTAAGCGTGAAATTCCCGATGTACGTTCCGCGTTTCACATTATGAATTATCAGAAGTTTTACAAAGCTACTATTCAGAATGATCAGCTAAGACAGGCGTTTCTTTCTTGGCAGGGTATTACCGACTTGATTGCAAAGATTGTAGACGCAATGTACACAGGCGCTAACTACGATGAGTTTCAGGTTATGAAGTATATGCTGTGCAAGAATATCGTTCGTGGTAATCTGTATCCTGTGAATGTTGATGTTACAAATCCTAAGAGTGTAGCGGCTGACTTCAAGGCAATTTCTAATGACCTTGAATTTATGAAAACAAAGTACAATGTTAGCGGCGTGCACACTACTTCTAAGAAAGATGAACAGTATCTTATTGTGGACGCACAGTTTGACGCTACTATGGACGTAGAGGTACTTGCTTCTGCTTTCAATATGGACAAGGCAGAGTTCATGGGACATAGAGTGTTGGTAGATAGTTTTGCAGAACTTGATACTGATAGGCTTGCAATCCTGTTCGATGATGATCCTAATTATGTACCACTCACTGAAGCAGAGCTTGCAACTCTTGGTGATATCAAGGCCGTTATTGTTGACAAAGACTGGTTTATGATTTTTGACAATTTTATGAACTTTACTGAACAGTATAACGGCGAGGGTCTGTATTGGAACTATTGGTATCATGTATGGAAAACCTTTAGCGTATCACCTTTTGCAAACGCTATTGTATTTACCTCTGCACAGGCCGGTATTACTAGTGTAACTGTTTCTCCTAGCACGGCTACTGTTGTAGCAGGCGGAACTGTACAGCTTTCTGCTGCTGTTGTTACAACAGGTTTTGCGCCGCAGAGTGTAACGTGGTCAAGTGCAGATGAAACTATTGCTACTGTTAACGCAGACGGTGTTGTAACTGTTTCGACAGACGCTACGTCAGCAGATACCGTAGTAATTACTGCTACATCTACTTATGATAGCACCAAAACTGCTACTGCTACTATTACTGTCGGTTGATAATTTACAATATAAGGGGTACAGAAATGTGCCCCTTTTTATGAGGTAAAAAAGAGATGGCTATTGAACCGAATACAAATATAAAAGTTTATCATAATGTTCCACTAGATATAGACCAAGACAGGACTATTGCATGGGACAATATAGCTTCACAAAATGCTTATTTTCATACTGTTCCTAGTAGTATTTTTAAATATAATTTTGCAACATCTACTTATCAGAGAGTGCGTAAGGGTACTATGCGTGTTGAAAGAAAAGCTGATGACCTTTATGACTGTAATTATTTAGCATTTCAAAACACAAATTATGGTCAAAAATGGTTTTATGCTTTTATCACAAGTGTTGAATATGTGAATGATATTACAAGTGAAATCACTTTTGAAATAGATGAGTTGCAGACGTGGTACTTTGAAATGAATTTACAGCCGTGTATAATCGAAAGGTGTCACACCCCCACAGATGTTATTGGTCAACATATTGAACCTGAACCTGTTGTGCTGGGTGAATATGTTATGAATTACACTAAAAATGGAGATAAGGTTGTTGAAGAATATGGAGAACTGACACCTCTTAGTGGTTTATGCGTTGTTATAGCAATAGTAGATACTGCACATTCTATTATCACAGGAAAATTATATGACGGTATCTATGGTGGTGCTACACTATGGGCTTTTAAACCTACTGATATTACAGGTATAAATAATAAAATACTTCAATATGTAGTTACACCAGAAAGTATTATCAGTATTTATATGATACCGCAATCTCTTATTCCTGCAACAATACCAGACGGCGGATATCAAATACCCGATAGAACTATATCAAATCCTAAGATTATAGCTGCACTTGGTATTAACAGTAGTTTTTTAATTGACGGGTACAAACCTAGAAACAAAAAATTATATACATATCCATATAATTATTTCCATGTTGACAATTCAAATGGTTCATCGTTAAGACTTAGATATGAATTTTTTGAAAATCTAAGACCTAGGTTAGAGATTGATGGGTGTATAAGTCAGCCTTGTGAAATTATGCTTAGACCATTAAATTATAAGAATTGTACAAGTGACGCACAAGCACAGGTTTTCCAGAAAACATTGAATACGGAAACTCTTACACTTAATACATTTCCACAGTGTTCATGGAACACAGATGGTTATCAAGCGTGGTTAGTTAACACAGGTATACCTTATGGAATACATTTAGTTGGAGATGTTATGAATATGGCTATGGGTGTAAGTGGTGCAAGCCCTGGTAATATGGTTAACAAATTTATGGACACCTATTACTCTGCAAAAACAGAGGGTCAAAAAGATATAATGTATGGTAACTTTTCTAACGCAGGTGTTAACGCTTCAACAGGACGCCAGACATTTTATGGTGGAAGATGTAGTATAACCGCAGAATATGCCAAAGTAATAGACGACTTTTTTGATAAGTATGGCTACACTTGTATGAGATTACAGACACCAAATTTGAGAGCAAGACCACACTGGACTTATATCAAAACTAGGGATTGTGCTATGAATGGTAATGTACCGGCATCTAGCAAAAAGAAAATAAAAGATATATTCAATAGTGGTATAACTTGTTGGAAAAACCCTAGTGAAGTAGGAAATTACAATTTAAACAATCAAGTATAGAAAGGAGTTATTACAAATGGGAAAGAGAAGGAAACGAGATTTACAATTCTGTGAAAGTGCGTTGATGAATAACAGAACCTATTTACAGTATTACAATAGGTTAACAGAACTTGCAATAAGTATGTTTGAATGGAAGAATATACCAGATACTATTGATGTAAGATTCTTAGAGTTATGTCTGTACGGTGATGGTATGTGTGTTTTCTTTGAAGATGAAGTGCTTGGGTATTTATGTTTGCAAACCATGATCGGCGGAGAATTGAATGTATATCGTATACCTAATGAACGTAGAGCCTATGCACAAAACGGGTACAATATTCAGTTAAACGAGAAGAACAGTGTTCTAATATTTAATAATTTTTTACACACAAATTCTCTCTTGGATATTGAAATGTTTGCTAAAAGGTTGTATAATTTAGATAGGGCTATTGATGTAAATGCAAACGCACAGAAAACACCTGTTTTAATTATATGCGATGAAACAGAGCGACTTACAATGCTCAATCTATATAAACAGTATGAGGGAAATGAACCTTTCATTTTTGGTAACAAAGCCTTAAATACTAAGGGGTTAACAGTTTTAAAGACAGACGCACCCTATGTTGCTGACAAATTGTATCAGCTAAAGACGCAGATATGGAACGAGGCTTTAACTTATTTAGGTATATCAAATACAAACATTGTTAAAAAAGAAAGAATGATATCTGATGAAGTTACTAGAAACATGGGCGGTGTAATTGCTAGTCGTTATTCTAGGCTTGAAGCGAGACGACAAGCTTGTGAACAGATAAATAAAATGTTTGGCCTAAATATTAAGGTAGATTACAGAGAGGACTTCCGTGAACTTGATGACGAGTTAATGCTTAGTGGTGATACTGGTGGAGACGAAAAACATATTACTGCTGTTGATGTTAGAACTAACACTAAGTATGACGTATCAGATAAGGGGGTAATCATATAATGGGTGTAATTGGGTTGACATATAAAGGAACAGGAGAAGGAACAGGAAAAGTAACAGGAAATATAAAGAAAGGTGGTGTTAAGAAATGAGTAAATATACAACAGAAGTTCGATACATTTGTGAACATTTATGTGGGTTGAATGATAGCAAAGGGTATACTGATGTTAGTACAATCATTTCTAATAGTAGAGGTAAAATCTTTGACTTCCCTTACCCTATTTTTAGTGAAGATTATAGAAGTGTTTTAGAAACAAAAATTTTAAAACATTTTTATACCAGAGAAATAGGTGAAGAAACCGTAGGTTTATGGAAACTTAGGTTGGATAGGGTTATGAATGAGATTATGCCCTATTATAATAAACTGTATAAAGCTGAACTTGATGACTTTAACCCTTTCTTATCAACCGATATGCGTACTGAACGTAGTACAGTCGGTGTAAATGAAAGAGGTACAAAAGAACTTGAGGGAGGTATTTCCTCTAATCAAACTAATGGACACACTGAAGTTGTTACTAATAGTAATAATAGAGGTTTGCAGGATATTGGAAATGTCGCTAAGTATAAAAGTACAGATTTATATTCTGACACACCACAAGGTTCACTACAAGGGGTAGACGATGAAGCCTATTTAACAAATGCTAGGAAAGTACAAAACGATAATATCGACAATGGGCACACTCACACACTTAATGTTGGTGCAGATAAAAGCACAGGAGATAACACGGAAAATGTGAATAATATCTCTAAAAAAGATAGAAGTGTAGATGAAAAACTCAATAGTACAGAAAGATTCATAGAAAGATATTATGGTTATAATGGTTATTTGCCTGCTGATATGTTAAAAAAATATCGTGAGGTAATATGGAATGTTGACCTTATGATTATGGGCGAATTAGAGCCGTTGTTCATGCAATTATGGTAGAAAGGAATGGTGATATGTATATTGTAATTATGCACAAACACAGTTTTACACAGTATCAGTATTTGTGCGATAGTGTAACATACAATGAAGCTACTGGTGAATACACTATACATGATACTGGTGGAGAGTTACATACTTATCTCAAAAGTGATTATCTAATTGCTATTATGAGTTAGAAAGGAGAAAACATGATTGGTAATTTAAAATCGTTTAGATTTTGGTGTCAAAAAGTTTTACCACTTGTATATGATGATAGCCTTAGTTATTATGAAGTTTTATGCAAGGTTGTTGATTATATCAATAATCTGATTGAAACTGACAAAGAAATGATTAAGGACATTGATAAGTTAAAAGCTGACATGGAAGTGGTACAAGCCTGGATTGCCAATTTTGATACTGGTTTTGCAGAAGAACTTGTTAAGGAAGCCATTGCAAGACTGATGAAAACTGTTGTTTTTGGTATTTCTAGTGCCGGATATTTCATGGCTTGTGTACCAGAAAGTTGGTCAGACATTAAGTTTGGGACGATCCAGAATGGCGAACTTTATGGTCA